>Ga0310345_10001164_pt1 | contig 30856 bp, 27 predicted proteins | sample HC15DNA20500_MG_FD_204667 | JGI IMG/M metagenome (GOLD analysis project Ga0310345, IMG submission 204667) | Marine microbial communities from station ALOHA, North Pacific Subtropical Gyre - HC15-DNA-20-500_MG | ecosystem: Environmental > Aquatic > Marine > Oceanic | place: Pacific Ocean: North... | reverse complement strand
TCCAAAGGTCGTGATGGTTTTGTGAACTTTTCCGCCTACACTCTGCTCTGAACGCAACGAACGATACAGGGAAGGCAGTGAGCCCCTTACGATGACACGAACGGTACTGATTATCGAAGACAATCCCGGCATCGGTGAGCTGGTGCGTATGCAGGTGTCGGATCTGGGTATGAAGGCGGTTCTGATGGACCGGGGTGATACCGGTCTGGAGCGGTTCCGTGAGGGTGGCATCGATCTGGTGATCCTGGATTTGATGCTGCCCGGCCTGGATGGTCTCGCCGTGTGCCGGGAGATTCGTGCCTGCCCGGGCTACGTACCAGTTCTGATGCTGACGGCAAAAAGCACGGAACTGGATCGGGTTCTGGGCCTGGAAATGGGCGCGGACGATTACCTGACGAAACCTTTCAGCGTGGCGGAGTTGGCAGCCCGCATCAAAGCGCTTTTCCGACGGGTGGACGCACTCTCTCAGGGCTCGTCCGCAAGCAAGGAAGTTGAAGAGATTCAGGTGGATGGGCTAAAAATCGACCCGGTTCGCCGGCGGGTCTTTGTCGATGAGAAGGAGGTGGACCTGACCGCCCGCGAGTTCGACCTGCTCTGGCACTTTGCCTCCCATCGGGGCCGGGTTTTCAGCCGGGCCCAGTTGCTTGATGCCGTCTGGGGCTACAACCATGAGGGCTACGAGCACACCGTGAACACCCATATCAACCGCCTTCGCAACAAGATTGAAGCCGACCCCGCCGAGCCCCGATATGTCCAGACGGTCTGGGGCGTTGGCTATCGGTTCATGGATTGATCATGGCGCTGTCTGTCTTCAGAACCCTCTATGCCCGGCTGGCCATTGGTCTGTTCCTGTTGCTGCTGGTGGTAGGGGGCCTCTTCACCTTTCTGAGCCTGTCTTCGGTGCGGGAATACTCGGCCGCGGTGAACCAGCAGCTTAACCGGGATCTTGCCCGTAATCTGGTGTCGGACCGCAACCTGGTCACCGATGGCGAGCTCAATCGGGACGCCCTGAAGCAGCTGTTCGAGCTGTACATGACGATCAATCCGAGCATCGAGATCTATCTGCTGGATACCGACGGCAACATCCTCTCCTACTCTGCGGATCCGGCCAAGATCAAGCGCAACCGCGTGTCCCTGCAACCAATCCGGACCCTGATCGAAAACCCTGACGCCTATCCACTTCCCGGTGATGACCCGCGCAGCCACGACCGGCGAAAGGTCTTTTCGGTAACGCCCGTTCCATCGGCTGAAAACCTGTCAGGCTACCTCTATGTGGTTCTGCGGGGCGAGGAATACGATCTGGCCGAGAGCATGGTGCACAGTAACCGCCTCCTGCAGATGGGCGCAGGCGCGCTGGCGGTGAGCCTGTTCGTCGGTTTGCTGGCCGGCCTGGTGTTTTTCCGGCTGCTGACGCGTCGGCTGTCTCGGTTGACCGAAAGGGTAGAATCCTTCGAGCGGGAAATGTCTCCAGAGAGCACGTCTGCGGTTGCTGGCAAGGGCGATGACATTGATTACCTGGCCGCCCGGTTTGATCAGATGGCGCAGCGGATTGTTGCCCAGCTGGATCTACTGAAGCACAAGGATGCCCAGCGCCGCCAACTGGTTGCCCAGGTCTCCCATGATTTGCGAACGCCCCTGGCGTCCATTCAGGGTTATATCGAAGCCTTGAGGCTGAAACAGGGCACGCTTGGCGCCGATGAGCGTGCCCGGTTCCTGGATGTGGCCCTGGCCGAGAGTCACAGGCTCGGTCGCCTGGTGGAGGAACTGTTCGAGCTTGCGGCGTTGGATGCCCGGGAAAAGCAGCCGAAGACGGAACCGTTTGTGGTTGCCGAACTCCTGCATGATGTGGTGCAGAAACATCAGCCTGAGGCGGAGCGCGCGGGTGTTGAACTCTCGATTGTCTCCGTGGCGCCGGTCCAGGTGCTGGCGGACATTGCCATGACCGAGCGAGTGTTGGATAACCTGATCAGCAACGCCATCAGCCATTCGCCAAAGAACTCGGCGATTACGCTGGGCGTTGTCGAAGGGGAGGGCGGTGCCGCGATCACTGTCGCGGACGCCGGACCCGGCATCAATGATGAGGACCTGGAACACATCTTCGAACCTTTCTATCAGGCTACTGGTGCTTCCCGAACAGGACATGCCGGTCTTGGCTTGGCCATCGCCCAGAGAATGGTGTCACTGCAGCAGGGAAAACTCTCTGTTCGCAACGCCGGTGGGGCCGTGTTCACGGTCTGGCTCCCCCTGGCCGCCGAAAAATCCACAACGTTATGAATTCGTAACACCTGATGAACGTTTTCGTGAATCCGCGACCTTACGCTTTAGGAATGGAATCACGTAAAGGAGAAGTCTGATGAAACGTAAAATTGTGGGTATATTTTCGGCACTGGCGCTGGTCTCTGTCGCCGGGTTGCTCACCACCAACGCGGTTGCCGAAAAGTCGGAGTCGCAGATGAGCAAGTATGCACCGGATCAGCCAGGCCTGGCGGTGGCAACTTTCGCTGGTGGCTGTTTCTGGTGTGTCGAAGCCGGGTACGAGAAACGGGTGCCGGGCGTGGTGGAAGCTGTCTCCGGCTATGCCGGTGGCGACGAGGCAAATCCTTCCTACAAGCAGGTTGCCTCGGGGCAGACTGGCCACACCGAAGCGGTACAAGTCTATTACGACCCGAACGAAATGACCTACGAGGGACTGTTGCAAGCGCTTTGGCGGATGATGGACCCGACCGATAATCAGGGCCAGTTCGTGGACCGAGGCCAGCAGTACCGGCCCGCTATTTTCTACCATAACGCCGAGCAGAAGCGCCTGGCCGAGGAAGCCGTTGCAGAGTTAGAGGCTTCCGGCGTTTACGAGAAGCCCGTGGTGATTGAAATCGTGCCATTTGAGAAGTTCTATGAGGCCGAGGAATACCACCAGGATTACTACGACAAGAACCCGGTGCGCTACAACTTCTACACCTTCAACTCTGGCCGCTACCAGTTTATCGAGAAGGTGTATGGTGAAGACTACGAGCTTGATTACACCCGTTTCCAGGAGAACGCCACGGTGGATGCCAGTGACAACCTGGTGGGCAGTGACAGCGGCAATAAACAATCCGGCCAGATGGGCAGTGGCTTTGACCCGGAAAGCTTTGAAAAGCCGAGCCAGGAGGCGCTGAAACAGCGCCTGACCGATATGCAGTACGAGGTTACCCAGGAAGACGGCACCGAGCCTGCGTTCAATAACAAGTACTGGGACAACAAGAAGCCAGGGCTTTACGTGGATATTGTCTCGGGCGAACCCCTGTTCTCATCCCGCGACAAGTACAAATCCGGCACCGGCTGGCCCAGCTTTACCCGGCCGATCACCCCTGATGCAGTGGTGGAACGTGAAGACAATTCGTTCTTCATGACCCGCACGGAAATCCGTAGCGTTCACGCGGACTCCCACCTTGGGCATGTGTTCAATGATGGTCCCGCGCCAACCGGGCTGCGCTACTGCATGAATTCCGCGGCAATGGACTTCATCCCGCTGGAAAACATGGAAGAGGCCGGCTATGGCAAGTGGATTGACGACGTCAAACCGGCATCATAGCCAGAGATCCCCGATACGGGTCTCCCGGCTGAAATGGTGCAACACCTGGGCCTGCAAGAGCTCGGCCGTTGCCACCGCATCAATCAGGGCGTTATGGGCAGCATAATGAGGCAGCCCATAACGCAGCCGGCTGTCTGCCAGTCGAATGGATACGGGCTTTTTACCCAGCAATCGTTGCCAGCGTGACGGATTACGGTCCGGGTGCAGGTGAGCCTCGATGGCCATGGTATCGATTAACGGAAACCGGATGCCTTCCCCGAGTCGCCATCGCAGTGCGACGTCAAAGAACGATCTCTCGATGTTGCGGTAGTGGACCACGGGAATACGACCGTTCAGGCAGGCAAACAGGTCCTTCAGGATATCTTTCATATCGGGTGCCTGGTCGATATCACTGTGGGTAATGCCGTGAATCGTGATTGAGGTCTGGTGCAACGGGAGCTTGGGCCGCACGATCCAGTGCCGGGCCTTGCCCAGCTGGATGCCATCAAGCGTAAACGGCACCAGGCCGATACTGACAATCGAATGCTGACTGGCGTCCAGGCCGGTCGTCTCGAAATCGAGCGCGACAAAAGGCACCTCGGATAAGGGCGTCTCCGGCGACACACAGCCGCTCTCGTAAAAGGCTTTCAAAATCGGTGACTTGCTTTGCTCCGCCAGGGCTTCGAACTGCTCCGGCCATGGCAGGCGTGTAACAGAATTCCCGGCCTGGTCCTCACTAGACATTACGAGCCACCGTGGCGTGATACCGGAATTTCAGGAACTTCTGGGCACCGCTGACCACCTGGAAGGCGTCTTTCAGATGGCTGCGCTCAAACGGTGAAAGGTCCTCGGGCCGAACGTTGTTGTCCGGCTGCCGGCCAGCCTCGATGGCCAGGGCCTGGTGGCGGATGCGAACGATGGAGATGAACTCCAGGGCGTCCCGAAGGTTGCCCAGATCGTCCTCCAGCAGCAGCTTGGTGTTGCCGATGGCTTTCAGACGCTCGAACGAGTTCTGTGCGCGGGAGCCGCAGGCCAGGGCGTGAACCCGGATCAGGTCTGACAGGGGCGCCGTACCCCGACGTTTCAGGTTGAAGGTCTTCTGGTGCTTGCCATCTTCTTCCAGCACGAAGGTTCTGAAAAAGCCGATCGGGGGCGTGCGGTTCAGGGCGTTGCGGGCCAGCATTGCCAGGAACCGCTGGCTGTTGCTGGCCTTTTCGGCCACCAGAGTTTTCAGTTGTTCGGCAAAGTCGGTTTCCCCGTAGATACCGTCCAGATCAAAGAAGATGTTGCTGTTCAGAAGGGCTTCGGCCTTCGGGTTATCAATCCAGTCGGTGAAGTAGTCCTTCCAGACCCGCAGTGGCTGTCGCCATTTCTGGTTGGTGGCCATGATGTCGCCGGTGCAGTAGGTGTAGCCGCACTCCGCAAGGCCATCGCTGACAAATTTCGCCAGTGCCAGGAAGTACTCATCGTGCTCTTCCGGCACGAAGCTGTCATCCAGAATCATGGCGTTATCCTGGTCGGTAACAACCAGCTGTTCGTCCCGCGCCATGGACCCCAGCGCCATAAAACAATAGGGCACGGGTGGCGGCCCGAGTTTCTCCTCGCCCAGGGCCAGCAGGCGCTGGGTAAAGCTGCGCCCGATCCCGGCCATGGCACTGCCAATCATGTGGGAGTTGGCGTCTTCGTTCACCATGCGAACAAAGCTGTCCCGCACATCCAGGCTGATTTTCTTCAGGCCTTTCACATCCTGCTGGTGGTAGATGTTGCTGACCAGGTAAAGGCTGCTCTGGCTCTCGTACTTCACGATGTCAGACAGCGCAATGACGCCGCGAACCTCATCACCATCCATCACCGGCAGGTGGTGCACATTGTTGTGCAGCATGGTGAGCATGGCCTCGAAGATGAATATGTTCGAACGGATGGTGATCAGATCCTCCGACATGATCTCGCTGATAGGCGTTTCGGAGGCTAATGCCTCGCTGAGGGCCCGGGTGCGCAGGTCGCGGTCGGTGATGATGCCCTTGAGCAAGGGCTTGTCGCCCTCCTCGTCCATCAGCAGCAGTGCCGAGACGCCGTGCTCGGTCATAATCCGCGCTGCTTCCTGCAGTCGGATGGTGTGGGGGGCGGACACCGGCTCCCGGGAAATCAGCCGGGTGACCTTGGAGGTCATGAGCTGGTTGGATTTTTCCCGCCGGGATACAGCGGAGCGCAGGCGGCTTCGGTCCTCGATCTCAACGAAATCGGCAAAGTTGTCGTCGTTTTCCCAGAGGTACTGGAACGTATCGTAAGGAATCTTGTACAGCAGAACGTCTTCGAGGGCTTTGGCGGGAAAGCGAACTTTCCGGTTCATCAGCAGGCCAAACTGGCCGAAGACTTCACCCTCGCTGATCCGGTTGTAGAGTTCTCCGGTACGCCGATAGATCTCTACAGCACCACTGCGTACGTAGAACAGCCAGCTGCTGGGATCACCCAGTTCCAGAATCTGGCTCCCGGCCTTAAAGTAAACAACCTCTATGTCGCCAACCACCCGGTCGAGCAGTTCCTCGGTCATCTCGTCGAACGGCGGGTATTGAGCCATGTGATTGCGGATGTCGACCAGCTCGGCCTGCATAAAACTCCCTGTTCTGGCGAAGAAAAAGTGATTGTCAGTCAAGGAATATAGCAGTGGCAGAGGCCTGCGACCATGTCGACCTTTGATGGATTTCATTGACCGGTTACCCCGGTGTTGCTAGCCTTGCCACACTTTTTTCAGGTGTCCGTCGCAAAGCGCGACGGGTGAAACGGGAAATCGGTGAGCCTGGCACAGCCAGTGCGAGTCCGATGCTGCCCCCGCAACGGTAAGCAGGACAACGGCAATCTATGCGCCACTGTGTCGCCAAGACATGGGAAGGTGATTGCCCGGGAACCCCAGGTTCCGCCTGCCAGCCCGGAGACCGGCCTGGAAAAACACCCGATGTTGCGGTGGGCAACCTGGGTGGGTGATATGCCGGTTCCGCTTTTCTGTTGCCAGTCTACCGCCTGCCCCTACTCCCTGTTCCGCAACGAAAACCAGATTCCCGTGCGGGTGCGCGCGGAGTGCGGAGCAAGCTCTATGTTCAGAATTCAATGCCCTGTTTTGTTGGCCGGCGTTTCCCTGGCCGCCCTGCCTCTGGCCGTTTCGGCCCAGTCTTCTCCAGAATCCGATGCCCTGGATCCGATCGTGGTTACCGCGACACTGGGCCCCAAGACCGTTGGCGAGAGCCTGTCTTCAGTGACGGTCATCGAGAAAGAGGATATTGATCGGCAACAGCCCGCGGAATTCCGCGACCTGCTGCGCGCCCAGCCCGGGATCAACGTGGTGTCGGACGGCAGCTACGGAAAGACTACCAGCGTATTCCTGCGTGGCGCGGGCAGCTCAGGAACCGTGCTGCTTCTCGATGGTATCCGCCTGCGCTCTGCCTCCGCGGGTATCCCACCCTGGCAGTTTTTGCCTCCCGAATTGATGGAGCGGGTTGAGCTGGTGCGGGGCGCGAAGAGCTCCCTCTACGGTGCCGATGCGGTGGGTGGTGTCATCCAGGCGTTCACCCTGGAACCGGAGGCCGGGCGCCAGGGTTGGGGCGAGCTGAAAGGCGGTTCCCATGAAACCCGTGAGGTAACGGCCGGACTGGCTGGCCGGGAAGGCCGTTCGTCGTTCCTGGCCGGTGGCGTTTATTCGGATACCGATGGCACGAACCTGCGTGCTGGCGGCGAAGACAAAGGATTCCGGAACGCTGGGGGCCTGGCCAAACTGAGCCACAGTTTTGACCAGGGCGGCGGCGCAGGGCTGACGGTGTTCCAGTCTGAAGGTAATACCGAGTTTGAAGGCGGTGATACCGATTTCCTGATCCGTGCCATGGGGCTGCATCTGGAAGCGGTTGCCAGTGACTACTGGCGCACACGTATCCAGTTCTCGGAAGCCCGTGACGAACAGGATACCTTCGGAGCCAATCCCAGCACGTTCGACACCCTGTCTCGCTCCGCGCGCTGGGAAAACACCCTGACGGCCGGTGTTCATGAACTGGTTCTGGGTACGGAGGTCATGCTTGACGAAGTGGATGGCACCAGCAACTTCACAGAAGACAGCCGGACCAACAGCGCGGTTTTCGGTCAGGGCCGTTTGAACTTTGATGCCACCGATCTGATGCTCAGTCTGCGTCTGGATGACAACGAGGCCTATGGCAAAGAGGAAACTGGCGGTGTGGCCTTCGGTCACCAGCTGGACCGCGCCCATCGCTTTCGCCTCAGCTATGCGACATCGTTCCGGGCACCCACCTTTAATGACCTTTACCTGACGGTGCCGTTCTACACCGGTAATCCTGACCTCGATGCGGAAGAGGGGCAGATGGTCGAAGCCGGTTTCTCCGGGCGATATGACCAGTGGTACTGGGACATTGCGCTTTATCAGAACGACGTGAAAGACCTGATTACCTACGTGTCGGACCCGGTGACCTTTGAGGGCACCATGGAAAACGTCGAGACGGCCAGAATTCGTGGCGTTGAGGTTTCTTCCGGTATCGAGACGGCTGACTGGAATCTGGCGGCAGCAGTAACCTACGCGGATACCGAGAACCGCGATACCGGCGAGCGCCTACCGCGCCGTGCAGAAAAGAACCTGCGTCTGGATATTGATCGCCTGTTCTCACAGTGGTCTGTGGGCGCCAGCTTTATTGCCGAGAGTGACCGCTATAACGATGCGGCAAATACCAGTCTGCTCCCGGGCTATGGCACGGTAGACCTGAGAGCGGCCTGGAATTTCCAGCCTGGCTGGTCGGCCTCGTTCAAGGTCGATAACGTGCTGGATCGTCGGTATGCCACCAGCATCGGATATGACAGTGCGACCTTCGCGCCCTTTGATTATCTGGCCGCCGGACGAACCTTCATGGCCTCGGTGCGCTATGATTTCCAGCAGTAAATTCATTGATATGAGAGGCTTCCGCCCTCTATGAGGCACCTCTGGCTCGCTGCACTGTGTGTACTGTCTCTGCTTGCGCCCTCGTTGGCGCTGGCCGAGGGACCCTGCGCACGCGATGTACTGAACCAGAAGGTATGCCTGGCCGAGCCAGCGCAGCGTATTGTTTCTCTGTCACCGGGCGCCACGGAGCTGTTGTTCTCCGCCGGTGCCGGCGAAAAGGTCGTGGCGGCGAGTGCCTGGAGCGACTACCCGCCAGAGGCCGAGTACTTACCGCAGGTGGGTGACAGCAATCGTCTGGACCTCGAAGCGATCGTTTCGATGGCACCGGACCTGGTGGTGGCCTGGGTGGATGGCAATTCCCGCAGCCAGCTGGAAAGGCTGTCGGGTCTTGGTATTCCGGTTCTCTGGCTTGCTCCGCGAACCTTCGACGACATTGCGATGGCAGTATCGGATCTGGCATTGCTGACGGGTTCACCCGAACTCGGCAACGAGCGGGCCGAAGCGTTTCGCGCAGAGATGGCCGAACTGAAAGCCCGGTATGCCGATGCCAGACCGGTCAGGGTGTTCTATCAGATATGGGACCAGCCCTTGATGACCGTGAACCGGGACGAACTGATCAGCAAGGCCATAACCCTATGCGGCGGCGTGAATGTGTTTGGCGAGCTGCCACGGCTGGTGCCCCGGATCAGTCGGGAAGCGGTTATGGAAGCCAACCCCGAAGCCATCATCACGGCCGGCTCGTCGGATGACAGGCAATGGCTGGAGGCCTGGCGAGAGTTCCCGGGCCTTGCCGCGGTAGCCGCAGGCAACCTCTTCCTGGAACCACCCGATCTGCTGGCGCGCCCCACGCTACGTATGGCAGACGGCGCCAGGCACCTGTGCCAGACCCTGGAGCAGGCCCGTGCCAATCTCTAGCCCGTACAAACCGCTTTTTGTTCTGCTGCTGGCCGGGTTTATGGCGGCTCTGCTTTCCGTCAGTATCGGCAGCACCGCCATCGGTTTTGAAGACACTTTGCGAGTGATAACCGGCAGTGGCACTGAACTTCAGCAAACGCTGATTCTTGAATTGCGTCTGCCCCGCACCCTGAGTGCCTTTGCAACAGGCGGTTTGCTGGCCGTAGCCGGGGCTTTGATGCAGGTGTTGTTGCGAAATCCCCTGGCCGATCCTTACGTGCTCGGGTTGTCTGGCGGTGCCGCCGTGGGCGCGTTATTGGCCATGCTGGCCGGCGCTGCCGGTTTCCTGGTGTCCGGCTCCGCGTTTGCCGGTGCCATGCTGGCCACCTTGCTGGTGTTTGGTCTGGCCCACGGCAGTGGCAGCTGGACGCCCTCGCGGCTGTTGCTCACCGGCGTGGTGGTTGCCGCCGGCTGGGGCGCCATCATTACCCTGATCCTCTCGATGACCCCGGCCAGTCGATTACCGGGCATGCTGTACTGGCTGATGGGCGATCTTTCCAACGCAGCCACGCCCTGGCCGGGACTGACTATTCTTTTGCTCGTGTGCCTGATGGTGTTTCCGCTGGGCCGGGCCCTGAACGTGTTGGCCCGGGGTTCCCTTCAGGCGGCGGCGCTGGGCGTTTCGGTGCGGCCACTGGAATGGTCGATTTACCTGATGGCCAGCCTGCTGACCGCATCCGCCGTCACCATGGCCGGTTCGGTTGGCTTTGTCGGCCTGGTGGTGCCCCACATGTTGCGGCTGGCGCTGGGGAACGACCAGCGGCTGATTCTGCCGGCCTGCGCACTGGCCGGCGGCACGCTGCTGGTGCTGGCAGACACGCTGGCGCGGGTAATGGTTGCACCGGAGCAATTGCCGGTGGGCGTGATCACCGCACTGATCGGTGTGCCAACCTTCCTTTACCTGCTGTATCGGAGCCGATGATGACACGCCTGGCCACCGAAGCGCTGATCATCGATATTCCCGGGCGAGCCTCAGGCTCCCCCCTGAATCTGGCCATAGAGCCCGGGCAGGTCTGGGGCGTTCTTGGCCCTAACGGTGTGGGTAAAACCACCTTGTTGCATACCCTGGCAGGATTGCGGGAGCCCAGAAGCGGGCAGCTGCTACTCGACGACACCCCGCTGCACGACATCCGCCGCAAGACCGTCTCGCAGCAGATGGGCCTGGTATTCCAGGACCGGCAGGATGGATTCCCGGCCACGGTCCTTGAGACCGCCCTGATCGGCCGCCACCCCTGGTTATCCCCCTGGCAGATGGAGAGTGGCGAGGATCTCGCGATTGCGGAAAAAGCACTGGAAGCGCTGGACGTCATCCACCTGAAGGATCGCCTGGTGAACACCCTCTCCGGCGGCGAACGCCAGCGGGTTGCCATTGCCACCCTGATGACCCAAAGCCCGGAAATCTGGCTCCTCGACGAGCCGACCAATCACCTGGATTTACAACACCAGACCGCCGTTATGAAGCTGCTTCGCCAACAAGCGGCGGAGGGCAAGGCAATCTTTATGTGCCTGCACGACCTGAACCTGGCCGCCCGATGGTGCGACCAGATCCTCCTCCTGTACCCCGACGGCCAGGCCTGCTGGGGCCCGGCGCGCGACATGCTGGTAACCTCTGCACTTGAGAGCCTGTTTGGTCAGCGTTTGCTATCTGCCGAACTGGATGGCTTTCCGGTGTTTGTGCCGGGCTAGATTGCGAGGCTTTATCCACGCCTCAGTTACTGGTTATATAGTCACTACATTCCCAACAAGGCCAACACCATGACGTCCCCACTTGTAACCACCGACTGGCTGCAGGAAAACCTCGATAACGACCGTTTGGTTTTGATCGACGCGAGTATGGCTACGGTGATTGGCAAGGAGCCGATCGTTTACGACCATCCGGTTTGGATACCGGGGAGTTTACAGATCGACCTTGAAGGAACGCTCTGCAATAAGGAATCGTCCCAGCTCCATGCGTTTCCAACCGAAGACCAGTTCACGCAGGAAGTGCGCAGACTGGGGATAACGCCCGAAAGCATGGTGGTGCTCTATGACAACCAGGGAATCTACTCGGCGCCCCGGGCCTGGTGGATTCTGCGGTCGATGGGCCTGGACAATGTTTTCGTGCTGGATGGTGGCCTGCCTCTGTGGCTGGCGGAGGGGCGTGAAACGGTGTCGGCTCCGGTTCAAGAAGCGGCTTTTTCCGGCTCCTTGTCGGGCCGTCTGGACTGTGAACGGGTTCGGGATTCCGCGTTCGTGTATCAGCACCTCGACGACGAGCAAGTCTCGGTAATTGATGCGAGATCCCGGGCGCGGTTCCTGGCCCAGGCGCCGGAACCGCGTCCGGGTGTGCGCGGCGGCCATATACCGAACTCTCTCAACCTGCCGTTTACCGAGGTGCTGGATGGTTACCGGTTCAAACCGGTCAGTGAGCTGAAAACAACGTTCAACCAGCTTGCGCCGAATCTTCAGCCTGGAAACGGGCATCAACTGGTGTTTTCCTGCGGCTCCGGCATCACCGCCTGCATCATTCTGCTGGCGGCGGAGCTGGCCGGGTATGACCAGCTCTCTCTATACGATGGTTCCTGGGCGGACTGGGGCAGCGACGAATCGCTGCCGGTGGCTTGAGCCAGGAGGGTTTTCGTGTATTACGGGCTGTCAGGCCATGCGCTTCATGATTCGGTCGCCCAGCAGGTACTGGTGCGCCAGGGCAGCCGCCACGTGTATGCCGATCATGAGCCACAGCACGTTTGCCAGTGCTTCGTGCATGTCTTCGCCGCTCTCTTCCAGCCATTCCGTTTCCGGACCGTAGCCAAAGACTGTCCAGCCGAAAAAGGTAACCGGATCGCCTTCACCGAGGGACGTCGCCAGGCCTGACAGCGGCATCAGAATCATCAGGGCGTAAAGCGCCAGGTGTCCCAGTTTGGCCATGGTTGCCCAGTGTGCCGGTGGTGACAGACGTGCCCGGTTAAGCCAGCGCCACAGGCCGCGAAAGATCACCAGCCCGAAGATGGTCAGGCCCAGGCTCTGGTGCCAGGCCATCAACGACGCCTCGGAGAGGGAATGTTCCAAAGCCTCAAACCAGACTTCGCTGGCAAGCATGACCAGCAGCAGAACCGCCATGATCCAGTGCACAGCCCGGGAAACGGCACCATAGCGGTCGTCAACGTCCATCAATGTCATCGTGATTCTCCTTGATCAAATGATGGCGGGGCACCCTCCGGGCCCCGCGCCTGCTGATGGTGATCAGCTCCGGTGTCCGCCGCGAACCGGGGCGCCGTACTGGTTGAACTCATGCTCCCGGATCAGATTCTGCTCGGCATCTCGCAGCTGAACCCGGTAGGTGCCATCGGTTGTTTCCTCAACGGACACTTCCACGCCCGGGCCGAAGCGTCTCAATGCCTGGCCATAGGCCATGATGCGCATTTCTTCGGTGCTGTACTGTTTGAGATCGGAACCCATGGCTTTGCCGTGGTGGCGATTCTCGTAACGATCGTCACAGCCACCCCGCCCGTAGTCGTCATCGGCAGACGCAAGTAGTGGCGTGGCGCTGAGCAGTGCAGCGATGGAGAGAGCTGCAATGGTGGTAGTTTTCTTCATGGTCGAACTCCTTGGTTGGTGAGACCCATGACGGAATGTCATCGTTGGTCGGGAGTTATTCCACCAAGGAAACGTCGCAGAATTGTCTCGGTGACCCACCGACTTTGTCGCAACTTGTCGCAAGGCCGGGATTTGCGACGGTTTTTGACAAGATCGCGCCCAAGCGGGTAGTCGACTCCCTTATAATCAGGGCAGACGGTAATTCAACGGAGTAACGAGTGAGCGACTCTCCCACCATCCTGGTCGTCGATGACCACCGGGACATTCGAGATCTGGTCGGCCGCTATCTTCAGGAGCATAGCCTGAGGGTGCTGCTGGCGGATGGCGGCGATGCCATGAAGCGCCAGCTGCGACAGCACTCCGTTGACCTGGTGGTGTTGGACATCATGATGCCCGGCGATGATGGCCTCACCCTGTGCCGTTACCTGCGTGAGCACACTGAGTTGCCGGTGATTCTGCTGACTGCCATGAGCGAGGAAACCGATCGAATCGTCGGCCTGGAAATGGGCGCCGACGATTACCTCACCAAACCCTTTAACCCTCGGGAGTTGTTGGCCCGCATCAAGGCGGTTCTGCGCCGCACCACGGCGTTGCCACCGCAACGTAGCCCCATGGCCGGTCAGTCCCTCACGTTCGAGGGCTGGACGCTGGACGTCGACCGCCATCAACTCATCGATCCGGAAGGTGTCGAGGTGTCGTTGAGTACCGCCGAGTACAAGCTTCTGCTCGCCTTCCTTGAACACGCCGGCCGCGTGTTGTCCCGTGATCAACTGATGGACCTGACCCTCGGCAGAGAGGCGGATGCTTTTGACCGCAGCATTGATAACCATGTCAGTCGCCTGCGCCGCAAGATCGATCCGGATGCCCGTAGCCCCAGGCTGATAAAGACAATTTGGGGCGGTGGCTACCAGTGGATTGCTGCGGTGGAAGGGGCTGAAAAATGAGGCTCTGGCCAAGGCGCGCCGGTGGGCAGCTGGCGCTGTTGCTGATTCTGGTGCTGCTGGTGGCCCAGGTTATCACCATCGTTATTCTGGCGGGTGAACGCCAGGGTGCGCTGCGCAGTGCGGGCCTGGAACACGTCCTCCAACGGGTTTCTGATGGCTACACCCTGGCTGATACCACGGATCCGGAACGTCAGGAGCGTATCCTGCGGGCACTCTCCAGCCCGACCCTGCGGCTTTCCATCGATCCTGAGCCCTATCTGACCGAGGACCAGGCCTCCGGCATGACGCGCCGGCTGGCCGGGGAGCTGGGGTTGCCCGTTGAGCAGGTTCGAACGGCCATGGAGGCGGACGAGGATGACTGCCGGCCCGATCGCGATGACCACCGGAAACGTGAGCGGCATGACGATGAGGATGATGAGCACCATGAATATGAAGAACATCGTGATGATGACGACCATCGGGATGAACGGCATGAATGCCCCCCGGTCCTGGGGGTTTCCCTGGCCATGTCCTCTGGCCAGTGGTTCAACGCCCAAGCGAGGCCACCAGCGCCTTCCTGGCTCTGGCTAAAGGCCACGCTCACCAGCGTCGGGATTACCGCCGTGCTGCTTACGCTGACCCTGTTGCTGGCGGTCCGTCGAATTCTGAGGCCAATGAATGAGCTGAGCCGGGCCGCCCACGCGTTTGGACGTGGGGAGAAAGTCCGGATTTCTGAAAAGGGGCCAGAGGATGTTCGTGAGGTAACCCGTGCCTTCAACCAGATGCAGGATCAGGTTGGCCGGGCCCAGGAAGACCGGGCAAGACTGCTGGCTGCCCTGGCCCATGATCTCAGGACACCCATCACTTCCATGCGGCTGCGGGTGGAAATGCTGCCGGAAGGCGAGGACAGGGATCGCCTTCTGGATGCCCTCCGGGAGATGCAGCATCTGGCCGAGGCCACCCTCGATTTTATCCGGGGCAGCACCACCGAGCAGCACCGCCGCTATGATCTGGCCACCCTTCTGGACAGTCTGTGCGGTGATCTTCAGGAAATGGGACTGGCGGTCCACTGCGAAGACAGTCCGAGGTGTGTGCTCCAGGGGCAGCCCGAAGCCGTCAAACGCGCCCTGCGTAACCTGATTGAGAACGCGGTGAATTATGGCGAAAAGGCGGAAGTAACGCTGGCAACGACAGACACAGAAGCCGTTGTCACGATCATTGATCAGGGGCCGGGTATTCCGGAAGACGAACGGGAACGGGTTTTCGAACCCTTCTACCGGCTGGAACACTCACGCAGTCGGGAAACCGGTGGCGCTGGCCTCGGTCTGGCCATCGCCCGCACGCTGATCCGGGGTATGGGCGGCGACATCCATTTTGACGCCGGCCCAGACGGCAAAGGCCTCAAGGTGTCAGTCACTTTGCCGCTTTAATCGAGCCATCTGCCTGGGCGGGGCGTGGTAAAGCGTTTGATCCTGTCCGGCGGCGTGCAGCCGGGTTTCATTTGTTCATCGGAAAGCAAAAGGTAGTTGTCACGGTGAGCCGTGCCCACGGGAATGGCACCGTCTTTCGTGAAGCAGGGCAGCTCAATTTGATCGGCCACGAGCAGGTAGCTATCCGGTGTTTCCTTCATCCACAACCAGGCATTGCGGTTCTCCTGTTCCCGACCGGTGAAGAAACTGAAATGGGTGAAATCGCGCTTTGAAAACAGCAGGAACTGTTCCCGGAAGTCGATCATACCGAGCTGACCGCCGGCCGGGATATGCTGTTCTGCGGCGGCCAGAACGTTGCGGGGGGTTCGAAGTGGCTCAAGAATTCGATAGCCCCAGGTGCCCAGCAGCAGCCAGGTGATCATCATGGCCAGGAACAGACGCCCGATGGCACGGGAGCGCCAGAACCCGAACAGGGTGATCAGCCACGCCAGTCCTATGACGAAGATGAACGTCCCCGCCTCGTGCAGTTTGTCCGGGTCGGTGCTGTAGTCGGCCACCTTTTCAACCAGCTTGGGGTGGTCGGTCCAGGCCAGTATGCCAACTGCCATCAACGCAACACCGAGCAAGAACTGTAAACCCGTCAGGATGGGCGGAAACCAGCGTGCTGGCTTCTGGGCACTGAGAAGCGGGGCGAGAATCAGCGCGAGCATGGGCAATGCGGGCAACAGGTAAACACCGCGCTTGCCGGGGCTGAGGCTGAAAAACACGATAACCAGGGCAATCCAGCCCAGAAGCACCGGAATAATCGGGCGGTACCGGGCGGTTTCAGACAGGGGCCGGATCAAGGCCAGCAGCAACAGCGGAAGCGGAAACCACAGCGAGGGGATTACGCTGGTGAGGTAATAGTACCAGGGCTGGATATGGCCCCATGAGTCGGCATAGCGTTCGCCGGTCTGCTTGAACAGGATATTGTTCCGATAGGCCAGGGCCTCTTCGGTGCCGAGATTGTTAACGTAAAGCACCATGGGAATCAGCCAGGCGGCAACCACTGCCAGCATGGCCAGCGGGCCCAGTGCGCAGCGCCACGTGAGCGTGCCACGGAACAGTGCGCGATCGCGAAGCTTCATGATCAAGATCGGAATGAGCATCAGCGCCGGCAGGAAGCCAACCCCTTTGGTGATGATTCCGAGCCCCATAAACGCCCAGCCAACGAAGTACCAGCCCCAGGCAGGCCCGGTGAAAAAGTGTCGGATCAGGCCGTAGCAGGCAACCGCAATCCAGCAGGCGACCATGGCGTCGATCTGGGCTTTCTGGGCCTGGATCACGAACTGGGGCGCAAGCATCAGCAACATGACGGCAATGGCACCGGTCCGCTGGTTCCACAGGCGGGTGCCCAGATCAAAGACCAGTCCCAGTGTCAGCAGGCTACACAGCGCATTGGGCAGAAGGAATGCAATCTTCAGGTTGCCGGTCAGCCAGTAAAAGAAGGCAATACTCCACATGAACACCGGTGGTTTGTCCGGGTAGAACTCACCACCCCGCATGGGGATAAGCCACTGCCCGGAGGCGACCATTTCACGGGCCACTTCCGCAAACCGCGGTTCGTCGGCAGGCCAGGGGGAGCGCAGTCCGATCCCGGTAAAAAACACGACTGCAGCAATGGCGAGCAGTAACAGCAGGAGTTGATTGCGGGACAGATTGAACAGGGTGTCCGGCAGGTGGCGGACGAAGGGGGATGCAGGCATGGGTCGGTCTCAGAGAGAGTCGGAAACGGAATCGGCCAGCGTCCTGGCCCTCTGGTTGTGGTAGAGAAAGGCACCAATCAGCGAGGCAATAATGAAAAAGCCGATGCTGACGGCAAGCTGATAGGCATTGGCATTGCCGATACCGGCACCGGCCAGGGCGAACACCAGCATCTGGGGCAGGTAGCCCAGTGTGCTGCCAAAGAGAAACGGTGAGAAACGGATCCCGGAGCAGCCGGCGACAAGGTTGGTCACCAGGTTACTGCCCACGGGCAGCAAGCGGACCATGAGAACTTTCAGCAGGGTCTGCTCCCGGAACAGGCGATCAAACTGCTGCATCCGGTGGCTGAACCGCCGGCTCAACGGCGTCCGCAGCAGCCAGCGGGCGGTCATGAAGCAGCCGGTGGCCCCGATGGCGGCGGCCAGAGTCGACAGCAGCGTTCCATTGAGCCCGCCCAGGGCAAAGCCCAGCACGAAGGCGAGCAACTGGCGGGGAGCCCCAAGGCCGGTAAACAACGAACCGGCCAGGGTAATCGCTACCAATCCGCCGACACCATGGCTGTGGAGATAGTTCGCTACTTGATCCTGATCGGCAATGAAGTCGAGCCATCCGTTATGGATGGTCAGATAGCCAACCAGCACAAGGGCGGCGAAGGCCAGCCAGCGGGAACCGTTGATCATGTCAGGAGCGCTCCGCCACCGACCCCTGTGGATCGGCCTGACCGGCACTGCTGATGACAGGAACGCGGGTGCGGTGCAGCAACCACAGCACACCGAGCAGGTCCAGAATGCCGGCCCAGGTCCGGTTCCAGGCGTTGTATTTGGAGATGCCGGCAGTCCGTGGGCGGTGGTTGACCTCCACGATGGCAATGTCACCGCCAATTCCCCGTACCAGAGCCGGGATGAAACGGTGGCCGTGGTCGAACCAGGGCAGTTTGAGGAAGGTTTCCCGTGGAAACAGCTTCAGGCCGCAGCCGGTATCGGGCACGCCATCATGAAGCAGCGCATCCCGCACGCGGTTCGCAAGGCGGGACTGGAAGCGTTTCCAGGCGGTGTCCTTGCGATTCTTGCGATAGCCGGCAATACAGAAATCCGGGTTGCGCAGGGTGTTGGCTTTCTGGAGCATGGCGGGGATGTCGGCCGGATCGTTCTGGCCATCGCCATCCATGGTAACGATGAGCCTGCTCCTTGCCTGCCGGATACCCGATGCCAGGGCACCGCTCTGGCCGATGCTGCGCTCGTGACGAATGGTCAACAAGCGGCCACCGAGGGCCCGGGCGGTTCTCACGGCTGTGTCCAGCGTGCTGTCGGTGCTGCCATCATCCACCAGCACCACCTCGAAGCCGTGATAGTCACGCATCACCCCGTAGGCCTCGGTTAGCAGGGTAGCGATGTTGGCTTCTTCATCCTTGGCAGGGATAACCAGCGACAGTGTTCTTTCCTGACCCATGTAGAGACATCCTCGAAAACGGAATATCAACCGGGCCGTCTGGCGGCCCTGTTCACTTGGGCAGGAGTATCCTCTTCAAACCTTAAACCAACCTTAAGTCTGCCTGCGACGGGAAGCCGCACGGGCCGGCAGCCAGATGCTGACGCACAGGCCCGAGTTGCCATCCGGCCGGTCGCCGAGGGTGAGCTGGCCACCATGAAGTTCCGCAATACGCCGGGCGATGGCCAGCCCGAGACCGGCGCCGCCGCCGAGGCGCTGGTCCAGTCGGACAAAGCGGCTGAGCGCCCGTTCGCGCTCCTCGGCAGGAATGCCGGGGCCCTGGTCGCACACGGTGATGTGGTATCCCTCGCCGGAAGGCGTCAGGTGTGTCTCAATGGTGGTGTGTTCGGGGCTGTACTGGATGGCGTTGGCCAGCAGGGAGCGCATGAGGGTGTTGATCAGTGCGCTGTGGCAGGAGACCAGGGCCTGACCAGCATCGTCCTGGAGTACCGGGTCGATGTGCTTTTTCAGGGCCAGGGGTGCCACATCGGCAATGCTCTGCTCAACGATGGCAGACAGGTTGTGGTATTCCGGCGTGAAATCGGCACCGGAGTCGACGCGGTTGAGCAATAACATCTGTTCAACCAGGTGCACCATGCGGTCCACGGACTGGATCAGGTCACCGTATTGTTCCGGATCCTTCTCGTAGACTTTTTCCAGGTTCAGTCGCAGGGCCGTCAGTGGCGTTCGCAGCTCATGGGCGGCATCGGCAGAGAACCGCCGTTCCCGTTCCAGGGCCTGGTTGAGGCGTCTGAGCAGGCCATTCACCGCCTGCACCAGACCGGCGACCTCCTTCGGTGCCTGGCGGTCGTCCAGGGGATGAATGTTTTCCGGAGCCATGTTCCGTACCGGCTTCTCAAGCTTTCTCAGCGGCTGGAAGCCCACCTGAATTGAGACCAGAACCGCCAGAGCCAGCACGGGCAGCACGATCAGGAAAGGCAGTACGTTGCCAAGCGCGATTTCCTGGCTGAGTTCGTCCCGGACGTCCTCGCGCTGGGCTGTACGGATCCAGAAGCCGGTGGCAGGATCTTCAATGGTGAAGGTTCGCCACTGGAACCCGGCCACTTCCTGCCAGCCGAAGCCGCGTTCAAGGCCCTGGGAATCATTGGCGCGCAGGGTGTCCAGAATCGGTTTCCGGTCCGGCGACCAGACCTCAAACGCAAGCTTCCGCTCGTATTTGTGACCCGCGCCGTCGGGCAGGATTTCGTTCTCCTCCTCCTCGCCCTGATATACGCTGTCTGGCAGTTGGAGGGTCGTTTCCAGGGTATGAGTGATCTGGTCTATCGACTGTGTCGATGAGAGGTGCTCAACCAGGCCCTGGACGATGCGGGTGCTCTGGGCCAGCTCCGCGTCAAAAAGCTCCTCCAGTTGATGGTCGCTGACGTAAAAGCCCCAGCCGGCGGCAATCAGGGTAATGAAAAACACCGTGCTGGTGATCAGAAGGATCAGTTTTCGGGTCAGGCTCATTCGGGAGATACCTCTGCGGCAGCTTTGCTGTCCAGCATGTAGCCAACGCCGCGGACGGTGCGGATGGTCTGTTTGCCAACGCGCCGGCGCAGGTGATGGACGTGTACCTCAAGGGCATTGCTTTCTGCGCCCTGCTCCCAGCCATACAGCTGTTCTTCCAGCCGACGGCGGGTCGCCACCTGGTCCGGGTGGCGCATCAGATAGTACAGAATCTGAAATTCGCTGCGCGGCAGGGTTGCGTTGTCATCGCCAATCTGAAGCTGACCCGAGTCAGGGTCGAGAGTGAGCCTGCCCACTTGCAGTCCGCCGGTTCGGACCCCCGAGCCCCGGCGCGTGACGGCCCGGATTCGGGCTTTCAGTTCCGCCATGGCGAAGGGTTTGGTCAGGTAGTCGTCAGCACCCGCATTAAGCCCCTGAAGTTTTTCGTCGAGATCTCCGCGCGCGGTGAGGATGATGACCGGGGTGTCAATACCCTCGTTCCGGATCTTTTTGACGATATCCAGCCCGTCCACCCGGGGCAGCGTCAGATCCAGGATCGCCAGATCGAAGCTGTCGTTCAGGAGTGCATTGAGCGCCTGCTGGCCATCGTCCAGCCAGTCAACGGTATTCTGTTCGTCGCGCAGCATTCCCAACATGGTGTTGGCGAGCAAATGATCGTCTTCAATCAGCAATATTCGCATGTAGCAGGAATCCGATAGGTGTTCAGCTTAGCGGATGATCGTTGGATGCATTGTAATCGATACCGCCGTTTTTGCTTTTGTCCTGGAAGCTGTTTGCGTTAGTTGTAGCTGACGGTGTCAAGAGAAACAGCTGAAAGCGACGATTCTCAGCAATCGGTGTGGTGACGCCCTCAAGGCGCCGGAGCATCGCTTTGTTGCCTTTCTCGACGGCCAGCGCCATGGGCTTCTCCAGGTTGCTCGATTCAAGTCGATCAATAACAGTAGTCTGCTCCACTGCATGGGCCTCGCCACGGCTGTAAAACCGCGCGGAGAAGGGCGCCTTTCCCAGGTAAAACAGATTGTCTGCACTCATGCCGGGGAGTTGTTCGACTTGCGCGACCAGATCCCGCTCGGTTTTCAGTTGCTCCGGGTGCAGGCTAAGCCAGCCGGCGGCGGCAATTCCCAACATGGGAATCATCAACACTGCGGCCAGGCTGGACGCGGGCATCCGACCGCAAAGTTCCTTCGGCCAGAGGCTGGATGCCAGCACGGCGAGAAATGGTAACCCCGGAAGCACGTAGGTCCATAGAATGTTGCCGGACAGGGTAAAAAAGATGGCCGGACTAAGCGCGGACGCAAGAATCAGTCCGCCCACGCCTTTCTCGAGAGACAGCCACTCCTGCTGTGCCGGTTGGCGGCGCCAGCGGCTGACGCCAAAAGCAGCAACTGCGATCAGGCCCCAGGGAAAACTGGCAGCCAGCAGATAGAGCCAGATGGTACCTCGAGTAAATTCATGTGCGTTGCCATACAGGTCGCCCTGCCAGCTACTGACCAGGAAACGTTTGAAGTGTTCTCCCACGATGAAGTAATCCAGAAACCCGGGGGTCTTCAGTTCGGCGAGGACATACCAGGGAGCAGCAACCACCATCATCAACAGTAAACCGCGGAGCCAGGGCAATTGCTGCCACAGGGTCAGCCACCGCCGGGTCGTCGCCACCCAGAGGAAAACCGGCAGTCCGGTCAGAACCAGAATCAGGGGGCCTTTGGCGAGCAGGCCGATGGCAAGGCCGATGAAGAAGAGCCAGCCCCACACTATCGGGCCGCCCTGAAGACGAATAACAAGGCTGGTCAGCACCAGCGTCGAGCCAAGGGCAAGGAACGAATCGGTCATCACCGTACCGGCCGTCAGAAAGCCCAGTGCCGTGGTGGCATAAATCAGGGCTGCCCAGAGGCCGGCCGACTTGGCCGCTTCGCTGTTGCGTTCCGGGTGCAGGTAACGACGCAGGGTGAAGACAAGATAAACGATGACAACATTGGCCAGCCAGGAAGGCAGCCTGCCGGCGAATTCAGACACACCCAGCAGTTTGAACGACAGTGCCTGCGTCCAGAAAGATAGGGGTGGCTTGCCCCAGAAGGGCACGTCGTAGTCAAACCAGGGGGTGATCCAGTCGCCGGTTTCCGCCATTATGCGGGCAATCTCGGCGTAGCGCGGTTCCGTGGTATCTGCCAGAGGCAGTATCGCCGTCAGTCCGAGGCGTGCGGCAAGCACAGCAAACAGGAGCCAGAGCAGGGTGTTAATGTTTCTGGTCATTTCCGGCTACTCGCAGTTGGGGGAGAACCGGCTGGGCAGTATCGTTGCTGTCTTCCGAAACAATGAAGACCGGGCGCTGTTTGGTCTCCATGTAGATGCGACCCACGTATTCCCCCAACAGGCCAACACACAGAAGCTGAACCCCGGAAAGGAACGTGATCACGACGATCATGGAGGCGTAACCCGGTGTGGAAATGCCGAAAACCAGCGCCCGGATAACTTCCCAGGTGCCGAAAAGGCCACCTGCGCCGGCCGCAAGCAGGCCCAGGATCAGGGCAATCCGCAGGGGGCGAGTGGAAAACGAGGTAATTCCTTCCATGGCCAGGTGCATGAGCTTCAGGTAATTCCACTTGGTTTGGCCTGCCAGGCGGGGATCACGATCGAATTCGAGTGTCACCGTTGGCATGCCGACCCAGGCGAACATGCCCTTCAGGTAGCGGTTGCGCTCGGGTAGCCGGTTGAGGGCATCCACAGTGCGTCGGCTCATTAGTCTGAAATCTCCGGTGTCGACTGGTATCGGTGCATCACTGATGTGGTTGATCAGGCGATAGAAAATGCTGGCAGTGGTGCGCTTCAGCCAGCTTTCACCGGCCCTGGACCGCCGCTTCATCAGCACCACGTCTGCCCCCTTTTGCCATGCTGCGACCATTCTTGGGATTAACTCCGGCGGATCCTGAAGATCGGCGTCCATCAGTACCACGGCATCGCCGCGTGCACTCTCCAGGCCCGCGGTAACGGCCGCTTCCTTGCCAAAGTTCCGGGAGAGCTGAACCACCCGGATTCCGGCGTAGCGGTCCCTGGCCCGAAGTAGCTGGGCAACAGAGTCGTCCCGGCTGCCATCGTCCACGAACAGCAGCTCAACCTGGCCCGGCAGTTGGCGGCAGACCAGACCCAGCCGTTTCAACAGGGTTGGAATCACATCGGCTTCGTTGTGAACCGGGATAATAATGCTCAGCATCGGGTTACTGAACGTTGATTGTCTGTTCTTCATGGAAAACAAACCTCTGTGCAAAGAGATAGTTGGCAAAGGCAACCAGCCCGGTCGTGATTAGTTGCGAGGAGGTGACGCCGAGACCCGCAACCAGGAGTAGCGAAAAGCCCGTTAAATTGAGAACCCAGCCCAATGCAGCCGCGGTGAGATATCGCGGGAACGCAATTCTATGGGGCAGGTTGGAATAAAAAGCGTAGCGATGCTGGCCAACATAATTTGCCAGCAATCCAGCCGTGGCACCGGTGGCGGTTGCGAGAACGGCGTTCAGTCCCCAACCGATCAAGACCAGCATGGTCAGCCAATGCAGCAGGGTGGCGACGCCACCGGCCAGCAGGAAACGTGGCAATCTGCCCCAGCCGGTTAACCGCAATAACGGGAATCTCATACAGCCTCACTTCAGAACCCGGCGTTATCGGAAGAATCCGAATGATGGCCGGCACCTTACCCGACCATTCTTAAGCAAGCCTTAACCGCACCCTCTGAAAAACCTTAAGCCCGCCTTAAGGTTTCTCCTCGCGCTCCTTAAGCCTGGTTTAAGGCTTGGCTCCTAATCTGGCATTCGTGATGAAAGCGCCCAAAGGGAGCCAAACTGGAGAGCCTATATGACAGACCCGCTGATGATGTCCACGTGTTGTCCCCCGGATTCCGGGGAGGTGGTTCCGGTCATCCGTTGTGCCGGTCGCTGGTTTAACGAGATCCGTCCTGACACGGCCATGGCCGAGACGGTTGCGGGTTTTATTCGCCGCCGCTTCCTGCATGCCTATGGCGCTGAACCTTCTTTGCGCATACCTGCGCTCCTGGCCCTGACCACGGCCCAGGGCACACTTCTGGCAGCGGTCGGTGTTCGAAACGCCGCGCTGGAAAAACTGTTTCTGGAAGACTACTTGTCGGTGTCGGTGGAATCGGTGATGCCGGTTGCGGGTGTCGAGCGCCATCGGATTGCCGAGATTGCCCATCTGGCCGGCGTTGAAGCCGGCGTCAGCCGGTTTCTGTTTGCCTCGCTGTCGGTGTGGCTGGATGGGGCCGGCTATGACTGGGTGGTGTGCACCGGCACGGATCAGCTGCGCAACAGTTTTCACCGCCTGGGTATTGCCACCGAGGTTCTGGCGACGGCGGATCCGGCCCGGTTGCCCGATGGGGGAGCCGGCTGGGGGCGTTATTACGACCATCATCCGGTGGTCATGGCCATCCGGGTGGCCGATGGCATGTCCGCCCTCCGGAGTGCGGGTCTGCTCAGGCTGATTCAGCCCGTTGAGTCTGAAGCCGCCGGGAGCGAGGCGATGGCAGGAGGTTCCTATGGCCACATTGCCTGAACTTCTGCAACGCCAGGCCGATAAGCAACCCTCAGGCATCGCGCTTCAGGGGCCCGATTCAGCGTTTAGCTATGCCCAGATGATGCAGGCGGCCGCTGCCCTGGCCGATCAGCTGACACGGTTGGGTGTCCGCCGGGCCGGTTTGTGTGGTGACAATTCCGTGGCCTGGATTCTTGCGGATCTGGCCTGCTTGCTTGCCAGCGTGGTGTGTGTACCGGTGCCGGTTTTTTTCTCCAGAACACAGACTCAGCATCTGACTGAACGTGCTGACCTTGATTGCCTGCTGTCTGCGGACACAATCGATGGCGGCGAACACATCGGCCATGGCGTCTGGTTAAAGCATCTGCCTGTGTCTGCTGCCGGGGCCTGGATGCCGGAGCAGACCGCAAAGATCACCTTCACCTCTGGCAGCACCGGCAACCCCAAGGGCGTTTGCCTGTCGGTGGCACAGATGACAGCCACCACGCTGGCTTTGCAGGAGCGCCTTGAAGGCGTCGAACTTGAGCGGCACCTGTGCATCCTGCCGCTGGCCACACTGCTGGAGAACATTGCCGGTGTTTACCTGCCCCTGCTGATGGGCAGCACGGTGATGGTCGCTCCCTTGCAGGATCTGGGCATGACCGGCAGCAGTGGCCTGGAATTCGGGCGGCTGGTGCAGGGCATCAACAGGCACCAGCCACACTCGCTGATCCTGGTGCCAGAACTGGCCGTGGCGCTGGTGTCCGCCGCCGAACAACAGCATCTTGAGAGTGAGTCTTTCCGGTTCTTGGCGGTTGGTGGCGGACGGGTTTCATCCGACCTGCTTGCCAGGGGCCGAGCGGTCGGTCTGCCGCTTTACGAAGGCTACGGACTTTCCGAGTGCAGCTCGGTGGTTGCATTGAACACCCCCCGGACAGAGCGCGAAGGAACGGTGGGCCAACCACTCAGCCATGTGCAGGTTCGGGTGGACGAGCGGGGCCACATTCTGGTGGCGGGCAATACCCATCTTGGCTACCTGGGGGATGAACCGGCAGGCGATGAATGGCTGGATACCGGTGATCTGGGTGCCCGGGATGACGAGGGCTTCCTGTCAGTCAGTGGTCGCGCGAAGAATCTTCTTATCACCAGCTTCGGCCGCAACATCAGCCCCGAATGGCTGGAAAGTGAGCTGATCCAGGCAATCGGCGCGCGCCAGGCGGTGGTGTTCGGTGATGGCGACCCCCGGCCTTCCGCCCTCGTGATGGTGCAGGATGGCCGCTCACCGGACGCGTTGCGTTCCCAGCTGGAATCCCTGAACGACACCTTGCCCGACTACGCCCGTTTGTCCGGTGTCTATATCCGCCGTCAGCCTCTGAGTCAGGCCGACGGTTATCTGACCGCAAACGGACGGCCTGTACGCCAGCAGATTCAGGACGACCTGCCGAGCCTGCTGGCCGGCGCGTTTCCGGTTTTCATGAATCTTTCCATCTCAACCCCTGATTTTCCAAACACGCCAGGAGGATCTTTCATGGCATTTTTCGATCGACTGCAGTCCGAAACCGCACAAGCCCGCGCCCACGTAACCGGCGCACCCGTTATTGCAGCCATCCGCGAGGGTCGGTTTGATCTGACGGGCTATACCTGGTTCCTGACCCAGGCCTATCACCACGTCAAACACACGGTGCCTCTGATGATGGCCTGCGGCGGCCGTCTGCCCGAGCGTCTGGAATTTGTGCGCAAGGCGCTGGTGGAGTACATCGAGGAAGAGTACGGCCACCACGAGTGGATTCTCAACGATCTTGAGGCCTGCGGAGAAGACAAGGAAGCCATCCGTCATGGCAGTCCGGATACCTCCATCGAGCTGATGGTTGCCTACCTTTATGACCGCATCAACCGCGGCAACCCGGCGGCGTTCTTCGGCATGGTCCAGGTGCTTGAAGGTACGTCGATTGAGTTGGCGACACCGCTTGGTGAGGCCATTCAGAAGCAGCTCGGGCTGCCGGATGAGGCCTTCAGCTATCTGTACTCTCACGGAGCCCTGGACCAGGAGCATTTCGAGTTTTTCCGGAACCTGATGAACGACATCACCGATCCGGAAGACCAGCAGGCCATCATTGAGGCGGCGCGCATGGTCTATCGGCTTTATGGCGACATGCTGCACAGCATTCCCCTGCCCGAAAGCCGGAAGGAGCAACAACATGAGGCTGCATGACCGCGTTTTCCTGCTGCTGGGTGGTACAGGAGGCATCGGCAAGGCGCTGGTCGAACCTCTGGTAAGAGCGGGTGCCCGGGTGATCATTGCTTCCCGGCACCCGGAAAAGCTTGAGCATCGTGAGGGCGTCTCGCTTGCTCACCTGGACCTGTCAGCGCCGGACCTAGACCAGCAGCTGGACCGCCTTGGCGATGCCTATCCGGACATTGATGGCGTTATCCACTGTGCCGGGCAGAACCGGTTTGCCAGCCTGGGCAATATGGCCGTCAGTGACCTGGACGCACAGATCGCCGTCAATCTCCGGTCAGCGATGATTGTAGCCAGGCATTTTGCGCCACGGTTTGAAAGAGCTGGGCAGGGGGCGCTGGTGTTCGTGGGTTCTACCTTTGGCAGCATCGGTTTCCCGGGTTACACCGCCTACTGCGCCAGCAAGTTCGGTCTGCGGGGCTTCACCGAGGCGCTGCGCCGGGAGCTGGCCGATACCCCGGTTCAGGTGATCTATGTAGCGCCGCGCGCCACCGCCACGGATATGAATCCGGAAGCCGTAAATGAGCTTAACCGGGCACTGGGCAATGCCATGGACGCGCCTGAAGCGGTGGCGTCACAGATTCTTGCCGCCATGGAAAACGACGATCGCCGGCGCTTCCTGGGCTGGCCGGAAAAGCTGTTTGTGGTGATCAACGGCATCCTGCCGAGAATTGTCGACAAGGCGATGCTGAAGCAATTGCCGGTCATCCGGCGGTTTCTGAATCCGGGAGTGTTGTCATGAAACGAGTGCTATTGGTGATTCTGTGCCTGGCGGCCCAGCCACTCTGGGCGGCGGCTCTGGAGACCGAACTGGCAGGTATCCAGCATCGCTGGGCGGAGATTCAGTATCAGGTACCGGCGGACGAGAAAGAGAAAGCCTTTGAGGGTTTGGCTGATGAGGCAGAACAGTTCGTCGCCCATTATCCGGGCCGGGCAGAGCCTCTGATCTGGCAGGGTATAGTGTTGAGCACCTACGCCGGCGCCAAAGGTGGCCTGGGGGCCCTGGGGCTGGTGAAGGAGGCCCGTAAATCATTGGAAGCGGCCCTTGAGATTGATCCGGACGCGCTGGATGGTTCAGCCTACACCTCTCTTGGCAGCCTTTATTACCAGGTCCCTGGCTGGCCCCTGGGCTTTGGTGATGATGATAAGGCCCGGCAGTATCTGCAGAAAGCATTGGCCATCAATCCTGATGGCATGGATGCCAATTTCTTCTTTGGCGATTTCCTGCTGGACCAGGGCGAGCCGGAACGCGCCCGGAGTTATCTGCAGAAAGTCCTCGATGCACCCGACAGGGCCGGACGAGACGTCGCCGACGCCGGTCGGCGGGAAGAAGCCAGGAGCCGCCTGGACTCGCTCTGATTCGTCCTCTTCAGAACGGGTTTGCTTCCTGTCAGCGTGGGCTACACTCTTTAATGGAGAGGGGTGAATCGTCCGTCAGGAGGACGTGTTGTCCATGGCGTCAAGGTCCGGTAACGGGCAGCAAACTGCTTTATCTGCCCGTTTTTTTCAGAAGCTGGCCTCAGGGGTTCCTGGAGTCCTCTTCATATATTGGGTGAGTTCGGAAGGAGATTCCCACCGCTGTCCTTTTATCAGCGAACATGTGCAGTCGCTCTTTGGCATTGATCCCGCAGATCTGAGTGATAACGCGGATGCGATTTTCGCCATGATCCATCCGGAGGATGTTGATGCCGTTATGGCCAGTATCCGTGCCTCGGCAGACAGGTTGAATACCTGGAGCTATCGGGCCCGGCTCAGGCTTGAGCATGGCGGTTACGAGTGGTTCGAGGTTAATGCGGAGCCCGAGCGCCAGCCTGATGGCGGCACGCTCTGGTACGGCCAATTCCACAACATCCAGCACTACAAGAACCTGGAGCAGAGCCTGCGCGAAAGTGAGGCGGAGTTTTCCTTCCAGGCCGGGTTCCAGCGACTGATTGCCCGTCTCTCCACCGAATTCATCAATCTGGGATTTGGCACCATTGATCAGTGTATTGATGAACTTCTGAGATCCATCGGAACGTTTTTCAAGGTAGACAGGGCCTACCTGTACTGCTTTTCCGATGACTATTCCGTGATGACCAATACCCATGAGTGGTGCAGGGACGGTGTGCCCGCTCTGATCGACACACAGCAGGAGGTGTCGATCGACAGTTTTCACTGGTGGCAGGAACAGATCGAGGGGATGGTGAGTGGTAGCCGGGTGGTGTTTATTGAAGATGTCGACCGACTGCCCCGGGAAGCTGCTCCCGAGCGGGCACTGCTTCAGGAGCAGGGGGTGTCGTCGATGTTCTGCGTGCCTATCCGGGTACGCGGACGGGTAACGGGCTTTTTCGGCGTTGACTCCCTTCGCCGAAGAACCTGGCGTCTGGACCAGGCCGACCTGTTGATTATTGTTTCCGGCCTGTTATCGGGTGCCCTGGAGCGCAACCGCCTGGAAGAAGAGCTGCTGAACCAGTCCATTCGGGACCCGCTGACCGGCCTGCACAATCGCCGTTACCTGATGCCGAGGCTGGATGAAATGCTCGGCCGGAGCAACCGCCGGGGTGAGCGCTTCGCCCTGGCGATCTTCGACATCGATCACTTCAAAAAGATTAACGACTCCATCGGACACCTCGGCGGGGATTATATCCTGCAGCGGTTTGCCGACATTCTGATCAGCCAGACACGCTCCATGGATGTGGTTGCCCGCTTCGGCGGGGAAGAATTCATTGTTGTCTTCAGCGCTGTAGAGCACGGCGATGTACGACAGCTCGTCCAGCGAATTCTCGAAGCTGTGCATGAGGAGCGTTTTGTCTTTGATGACGATGAGATACCGGTGACCGTCAGCGCAGGTGTGGCCGGAATAGAGGAGTTCGTTGACCGCCCAGCCTCGCCGGACGCTCTCATTGCCGGGGCGGATCACAGGCTTTATCTGGCCAAGCAGGCAGGGCGGGACTGTCTTGTTGATGTATCAGGAACATTGCGCATATAAAAAAAGATCATTTCACCTCATATTACTAAATAGTATATCCTTAGATTAAAAGTGATATTTGGATTGTCTAGAGGTGACTGTCATGAGCAACCCGATCGTTCAGCATTTTTTTGATGAACCCACCAATACGTTCAGTTACGTGGTGCGTGACCCGGACAGCCAGGCCTGCGCCATTCTCGATTCGGTCCTGGATTTTGATTACGCCGCGGGCAAAACCGATGTGCGTTCTGCCGATGAAATTATCGAGTACATCCGCAGCAACGATCTGAAGGTCGAGTGGATCCTGGAAACCCACGTCCACGCGGATCACCTGTCTGCCGCGCCCTACCTGCATGAGAAGCTGGGTGGCAAGACCGGCATTGGTGCGCACATTCGCGACGTACAGGAAATTTTCGGCAAGGCGTTCAATGCCGGTACCGAATTCCAGCGCGACGGAAGCCAGTTCGACAAGCTGTTCAAAGAGGGCGACACTTTTGCTATTGGCGGTCTGGAAGGACGCGTTCTGCATACGCCGGGGCATACCCCTGCCTGTCTCACTTATGTGATTGGCGATGCGGCTTTCGTCGGGGACACCCTGTTCATGCCGGACTTTGGCACAGCTCGCTGCGATTTCCCCGGTGGCGATGCCCGCACCCTGTACCAGTCCATCCAGAAGGTGCTGTCCCTGCCTGCGGAAACCCGAATTTTCCTGTGCCACGATTACAAGGCGCCCGGCCGCGATGAGTACCAGCACATGACCACCGTTGCGGAGCAGCGCGCCGCAAACATTCACGTCCACGAAGGTGTCTCCGAGGAAGAGTTCGTGAAAATGCGCACCGAGCGGGATGCGACCCTGGATATGCCACGGCTGATTCTGCCGTCCGTTCAGGTGAACATGCGGGCAGGCCACATGCCGCCGGCCGAGGACAATGGCCAGGTTTACCTGAAAGTACCGGTTAACCTGTTCTGAGATTCCTGATGAATCTTAAACGTTATCTGCCGATTCTGGACTGGGCGCCAACATACGGCCGTGATCAGGCCACCAGTGACCTGGTGGCCGCGATCATCGTCACCGTCATGCTCATGCCCCAGTCGCT
>Ga0310345_10001163_pt1 | contig 30861 bp, 26 predicted proteins | sample HC15DNA20500_MG_FD_204667 | JGI IMG/M metagenome (GOLD analysis project Ga0310345, IMG submission 204667) | Marine microbial communities from station ALOHA, North Pacific Subtropical Gyre - HC15-DNA-20-500_MG | ecosystem: Environmental > Aquatic > Marine > Oceanic | place: Pacific Ocean: North... | reverse complement strand
GAAGCTCTCGATGGAACGGGTCGGCGACGCCGCGTTCGGTCCGACCGACCGCATCGGCCAGCTCACGATGCGAAACCTCGACATCGCCGATTCCCGCACGCGGCTCGAGCAGTACGCGAGCATGGGGCTGCTGGGAGGCCCCACGGGCGAGCTGATCGGCGCTCTCAAGCGTGGCGAGGCCGACGAGATCATCGAGCACGCGGCGCCCTATGATCACGACCGCGAAGAGCTCGCCGAGGCGACGGATGCCGCGGGCGAAGCTGCTGCATTCGACTTCGGCGCCGACTGAGTGGTGCCGACCGGCGACGGCTGAGCATTCGCCGATAAAAGTGCACATGAGTGTGCACTTTCTGCGATCATCGATGCATGCCCGAGACTGCTGTGCGCCCATCGCGCCGGGACGCCGTGCGCAACCGCGACGAGCTCCTCTCCTGCGCGCAGCGGGAGATCGCCCGCGATCCGCGAGCTTCGCTGGCCACGATCGCCCGGGCCGCAGGCCTCACGCGCCGCGCGCTCTATGGGCACTTCGCCGATCGCGATGCACTTGTGCGCGCAGTCATCGAGCGCGGTGCAGAGCGATTCAACGCGATAGCTCTCGGCGTCTCCGCGTCAGAACCGTTGGCTGAGCTGACCGAGCTGACCACCCGACTCTGGCAGGAGGCCTCCCTTGTTCACGCGTCCGCGGCGATCGCGCTCGAAGAGCGCTACCTGACGCTGACCGCGGCATCCCTCGCTCCCGTGCGGGTGCGGCTCGCGGCGATCGTCGAGTCAGGCCAGCGGACGGGCCGGATGCGGCGCGACATCAGCGCCGCCACCCTCACCCGCTTGATCGAGGAGACAGCGCGCACACTCATCGTGCGCTGGGACGAACAGGATGCCGAGGCCACGGCTCAGCTGGCAGTGCGTGCGGTGCTCAGCATTGCCGGGCTGTCTTGGCAGGATGTCGATGCCCGGCTGTCGAACGTAGACAAGGGAGAGGCTCCCGATGCACGTTGAACTCTCGGACGTCAGCAAGGGCCGGCGCGGGATCGCACTCCCGCACATGAGTCTCGGCTACGGCAATGGCGTCGCCCGACTCGCCGTCGCCGAGACCGAACAGCGCCCCACCGTTCTCGGTCTCATCGCGGCGGGCAGGATGACACCCGACACCGGGACGGTCCGGATCGACGGACTTCCAGATCGGGGCGCGTTGCGCCGGCGAGTAGCCCTCGTCGACGCACCGGATGTCAGTGACCCCGCGCCCAACGTCACCGTGTGGGGCATCGTCGCTGAGGAACTCATGTTCGCGGGTCATCCAGCTTCGCCTCGCGCGGTGAAGCAGTGGCTGGTCGCCCACGACGCCGCTGCGCTCTCGCGTCTGCCGATCGCCGATGTGGCACCCGCTGCCCGCCTCCGGCTGCTGATGGAACTCGCAGTTCTCCGGCCGGGGGTGGAGGGTCTCGTCGTCGTTTCGCCCGATCGTCACGGTGGTCACCCGCAGCGGTGGTGGCAGATCGCCGTGGGCTTTGCCGATCGCGGCATAAGCGTTCTGGTGATCGCCGGCGCGGCCTCGGGGGCGGTGCTTGCTGACATCGCTCCACGTGCCGAGCTCGGCCCACCGGACGAGAGCGCGCTCCCCGAGGAGGATCGAGCATGAAGGTCCCCGCCATGATCGCCGCCGAGTTTCGGCGCCTGACCGCGACGCGCATGTCGATCATCGCCCTCCTGGCGCTCATGCTGGTCCCCGTGCTTTACGGCGGCGTCTATCTGTGGGCGAATCAGGACCCCTACGGCAGACTGAGCGAGGTTCCGGTTGCCCTGGTGAACCTCGACACCGGGGCTGAGAACGACGGCTTGCCGGTGAACTACGGTGACGAGGTCGCGGGGAGCCTTCTCTCCGACGGCAGCTTCGATTGGCGCGCGCTCGACGCGGATGCCGCCGCGAACGCCCTCGAACAGGGATCGGTGGACTTCACGGTCACGATTCCGGCTGACTTCTCGACAGCACTCGTATCGATCTCGGGTAGTGACCCCCACCAGGCCACCCTGTCGCTGGAGACCAACGACGCCAACAACTACCTCGCCTCAACGATCGGCGACCAGGCGATCGAGAAGATTCGTGCGTCAGTGGCGCAACTTGTCGGACAGGAAGCAGCGTCGCGCTTGCTTTCGGGGATCGCCGACATCCGCTCGAGTCTCGAGGATGCCGTCACCGGCGCGACCCAGCTCACCGACGGCACGAATCAGGCATCCGACGGCTCCGCTCGCCTGGCCGACGGCGCTGCGCAGCTCTCGTCCGGTGTCACACAGCTTGCGCAGGCTGCTCCGCAGCTGGCAGCCGGGGCAGCTCAGGTCTCCGACGGCACCGCAACGCTGGCGGGCTACGCCGACCAGGCCAGCGCCGCCAGCCAGCAGGCTGTCAACGAGCTCCCGACGGTTCGCCAGGACATCATTGACGCCCTCACCGCCGAGGGGCTGACGCCCGACCAGATCGACGCGGTGCTCGCCCGCCTCGATCCGCTTGCCGGGGCTGTGCAGAACGCCAACGCGCGGGTCCAGAGCGCTGTGTCATCCGTCGACGCTCTCGCCGCCGGCGCCGCGCAAGTCGCCGCCGGCGCACAGCAGCTCTCCGGCGGGCTTCAGGATGCCGCCGCCGGTGGGGCACAGCTGGATGCCGCATCCCGAACCCTGGCGGAGGGACTGACGCAGATCGACCAGGGGGCGGCGTCGCTGCGCGACGGCCTTGCCTCGGGGGTCGCGCAGATCCCCGATTCGGATGCTGCGCTTCGCGACGCGCAAGCGCAGACGATCGCCGATCCGGTTGCGGTGGAGACCGGCAAGGTCGCCTCGGCGGGGGATTACGGCGCGGGCCTGGCCCCGTTTTTCGCAGCCCTTGCCGGATGGATCGGCATCTATGCGCTCTTCCTGATCGTGAAGCCCATCTCGCGTCGCGCAGTGACCGCCCTGCACTCCCCGGTCCGGGTGACCCTCGCCGGATGGCTCACGCCGGGCCTTCTCGGCGGACTGCAGATGCTCGCCCTGTTCGGCATCCTCGCCGCGGCCCTCGGCTTCACGTTCTCGCATCCGCTGGCGACCCTCGGCGTGATGGTGTTCGCCTCACTCACTTATGCTGCGATCATCCTGGCCCTGAACGTGTGGCTCGGCTCGGTCGGCCAGTTCCTGGGGCTCGTCCTCATGGTGCTGCAGCTCGTGACGGCCGGCGGAACCTTCCCCTGGCAGACGCTGCCCGAGCCGCTGACCTGGCTGCACCACATCCTGCCAATGGGCTACGTCGTCGACGGGATGCGCCAGCTCATGTACGGCGGCGACATTGCCCGCGTCGGCACTGACCTCGGCATCCTGAGCCTGTGGCTCCTGGGTGGACTCGCGCTCGCGGCGATCGGCGTCTCGCGGATGACCCACGGCCGCACCCTCCGCGATCTCCAGCCGAGCCTGATCGGCTGACCCGGTTCGGGGCTGGCGAGCTAGGATGACCGTCTGACACCGAATCCCAGTCCCGCTGCGACGGCGTGTCCACCAGCCCCACCCGAGAGGCTTCAATGTCGAAGACCGCAGCCGCCCTCAGCGGAGATGCCCCGGACGCGCCGGTTCGCCCGCGCCTCGGCCGCCGCATCGGCCTCATCGCCTACAGCGTGTTCGTGGGGGTCGTCGTGCTCGCGCTGATCGCCGCGGGAGTCGGCGTGTGGTTCGTGAACCGCTCCTTCCCGCAGACCGAGGGAACGATCGCCCTGGACGGGCTTTCGGGCGCCGTCACCGTGCAGCGCTCCGAGCTCGGCATCCCGACGATCACCGCAAGCTCCACCGACGATCTGTTCTTCGCGCAGGGCTACGTCCACGCGCAGGACCGCTTCTGGGAGATGGACTTCCGCCGCCACGTCACCAGTGGCCGCCTGGCGGAGCTGTTCGGCGAGAGCCAGCTCGGCACCGATGCGTTCTTGCGGACTCTCGGCTGGCGCGAGATCGCCGAGCAGGAAGTGGCGGCGCTCGATGAGACCACGCTCTCGTACTACCAGTCCTACGCCGACGGGGTGAACGCGTATCTCGTGGACCGCGACAAGGCAGACATCTCACTGGAGTATGCAGTTCTCGGCCTTCAGAACGCCCACTACGAGATCGAACCCTGGACTCCCGCCGATTCGGTCGCGTGGTTGAAAGCGATGGCCTGGGACCTCCGGTCCAACATCGAAACCGAGACCGAGCGCGCGTTGCTCGCCACCACCTACACCGATGAGCAGGTCCTCGAGCTGTACCCGCCCTACCCGTTCGACGAGAACCCGGTCATCGTCCCTGAGATCACTGACGTTCCGGCAGCGACCGAGACGGCGGATGCCGCGACCGCCGGCATCCGGTGGACCGAGGTGGCCGATGTCGTGAGCGCCGTCTCGACGCTGATCGGCGGCACGGGCGAGGGCATCGGTTCGAACTCCTGGGTGGTGGCCGGCGTCTACACCGACACCGGGATGCCGCTGCTGGCCAACGACCCCCACCTCGGAGCCTCCCTGCCGAGCGTCTGGTACCAGGCCGGTCTGCGCTGCTCCGTCGTGAGTGACACGTGCCCGTTCGATGTCAGCGGCTTCAGCTTCTCGGGCGTGCCCGGCATCATCATCGGGCACAACGCGTCGATCGCGTGGGGGTTCACCAATCTCACGACGGATGTCGTCGACCTCTACATCGAGAAGCTCGACGGCGACCGGTACTGGCGCGACGGTCAGCTGGTCGACCTCGACACCCGCACCGAAACGCTGAAAGTCGCCGGCGGTGAGGATGTCGAGCTGACCATCCGCTCGACGGTGCACGGCCCGATCGTCTCGGGGCTGACCGCGGACTTCGACGCGATCGCCGATGATCCCGTGACCGGCACGGCAGGCGCCACCGTGACCCCGACGGCTGAGCCCGAAGGGGAGACTGCCGTCAGCATCCAATGGACCGCGCTGCAACCGGGAACGACGGCCACGGCGATCTTCGAGCTGAACGCCGCCACGGACTTCACCGGGTTCCGCGCCGCCGCCGAGAAGTTCGTCGTGCCGGCACAGAACCTCATCTATGCGGATGTCACCGGCAACATCGGCTATCAGACTCCGGGGCAGCTGCCGATCCGCGGCGCCGGTGACGGGTCCCTGCCCCAGCCCGGATGGGACTCGGCCTATGACTGGCAGGGCTACGTCCCGTTCGCGGATCTGCCGGTGGCCTACAACCCCGACGAGGGGTACATCGTCACCGCGAACAACGCGATCGTCGACCAGAACTACCCGTACTTCCTCACGCGCGACTGGGACTACGGCTGGCGCGCGGCCCGCATCGACGAACTGTTGCAGCGCGCCATAGCCGAAGGGCCCGTCACCGCCGAGGTGATGCGCGGCATCCAGGCCGACAACCAGTCCGAGATCGGCAAGACCCTCATCACCGTGTTCGAAAACCTTCGGACCGGCGACGAGGCTACCGATGCCGCACTCGATCTGCTGCGGCAGTGGGACGCGCAGAACGACGCCGACTCGTCGGCAGCCGCCTTCGCGAACGTGGTGTGGGACGAACTCGCGCAGAACCTGTTCACGCGCGGTCGATCGACGCCTGTTCCACTGACAAGCCAGTCGCGACAGTTCCTCGTGGTGCAGAACCTGCTGGCAGACCCGGGTTCGCCCTGGTGGACGAACACCGAGATCGGCGTGTCGGGACAGCGGGACATGCTGGAGGCCAGCGCCCGCAGCGCGACCGAGATCCTCACGACGGCGCAGGGATCAAACCCACTCCAGTGGCGGTGGGGCACCCTGCACGCGATCACGCTCACCCACGAGACCTTCGGCACCTCGGGTATCGCGCCCATCGAGGCCCTGTTCAACCGCGGTCCGTTCCCGGTGGGCGGCGGCTCTTCGGTGGTCAACGCGACCGGATGGCCGCTCGGTGAGGGTTTCGCGACGACGACGGTGCCCTCGATGCGCATGGTCGTCGACCTGAGTCACTTCGACGCGTCAGGCTGGAACCACCTGACGGGCGCGAGCGGTCACGCGTTCCATGAGAACTACACCGACCAGACAGCAACGTGGCAAGCGGCAGGACTCATACCGTGGGCCTTCACTCGGGATGCTGTAACCGCTGCCACCGAGCACACCCTGACTCTCGAGCCGGCGAACTGAGCGTCAACCGGGATCAGCGCCGGTCTCGGGGCGGGAGGTCTCGATCTCGGCGTCGGCGAGTTCGTCGACGACGAGGTCATCCACGTCCATCGTGCGGTTGCGGTAGGCCTGGCGCCCCACCATATGAGCGGCCAGCGGCGATGCCGCGAGCTGGATCAGGATGATCGGCACGATGAACGCGACCACTGCCCAACTGCGCTGTGCGAGGGCGATCGCGACACAGACCAGGATGACGCCCAGGACCTGCGGCTTGGTCGCGGCATGCAGACGGCTCGGCACATCGCGAAACCTCACGAGTCCGATCGCCGCCGTCACACACAACAGCGCGCCGATCAGGATCAGCACGAGAGCGGCTCCGTCCAGAAGGGCCGCGATCTCAGCATCCGTCATTTCGTCACGTCCTTTCGTGCGACGAACCGTGCGATCGCGATCGATCCGAAGATGCCGACCGCCGCGATGATCAGGAGCACCGGCAGGGTGCGGGTGTGGTGTCCGATCACCATGTCGGCGCCGAGGATGCAGACAACCTCGGTCAGCAGCACATCGGATGCGACAGCGCGGTCAAGGATCGAGGGACCGACGACGATGCGCCACAGCGTGATGAGCGCCGCTGCCGTGAACGCGACGTAAATCGCGATGATCAGGATCGTCGAGATCGTCATGACACCTCCGCTTCCTGCGCCCGCCTCAGCCGTTCGAGCTGCTCGCGGGATCCGAATGCCCGGGTCAGGCGCGCCTCCCACGTGAGCGTCTCGCGACGGTGGGCCTCGATCTGTTCCTGGCCACGTACGCCGATGACGTGGAGGTACAGGATGCGGCGATCACGGTCGGCATCCAGCACGAGCGAGCCGGGAATCAGGGAACAGGCGATCGCGGTGTGTGCCATCAGCAGGTCGTCATCGGTGCGCAGCTGGACGGCGATGACGGCTGCGCCGGGCTGTCTGCGCAGATCGAGCACCTGCCACGCAACAGTCAGCGAACCGCGCACCAGTCCCGCGAGGAAGGTAACGACGAACACGAGCGCGTACCAGAGGTTCAGTCGGTTCGACAGTTCGACCACGGGCAGATGGAAAATGGTGGTCACAGCGACCGCAGCGACGAGCCCGGTGAGGAAGGCGAGCAGCGTGAACTGTCCCCACAGCAGCATCCACAGTGCGATCAGCCAGAGCAGAACGGGAAGCTGACGCCACAGGGCGGTGAAGAAGCCGACGGTCTCGGCCGGGCGATCTGTCACTGCTGCACCTCCCCGCTCATGTCGACCGATTCATCCAACTGCACGACGGTGATCGGCTCGAGCAGAGCCCCACCGACGCGCGCGCAGATCTCATACAGCGGCCCCGCAAAGACCGTCAGGGCGACACTGAACGCGACCATTCCCGCCGTCGCTGCCGTCATGATGCGCGGAATCACGCGGCGCTCGGTGATCGTCGTTGCCGCGGGTGCCTCCCGCAGGTAGGCAGTTCGCTGCGACGTCTCGGTGGAGTCGTCCTCCTCGCGCCAGAACGAGAGGTTCCAGGCGCGCATGAGGGCGTAGAGGGTGAGCAGGCTCGTGGCGATACCCGCGACGATGAGTGTCATCATCAGCGGCGTGCCGACCGCAGCGCCTGCGTCGAACAGCGCGTACTTGCCGATGAAGCCCGAGAACGGGGGGAGGCCGCCGAGGTTGACAGCCGGGATGAAGTACAGCAGCGCGATGACAGGTGCTGCCCGCATGAGCCCCTTGACCTTGAGGATCGAGGTGCTGCCGGCACGGCGCTCCACCAGGCCCACCGCAAGGAAGAGGGTTGTCTGCACCACGATGTGGTGGACCATGTAGTAGATCGTCGCCCCGATCGCCGCGGGCGTGGCGATCGCGATCCCGAAGATCATGTAGCCGACGTGGCTCACCAGCGTGAACGACAGGATCCGCTTGAGTTCGGCCTGCGCGACGGCACCCAGGATGCCGATCACCATCGTCGCGAGCGCCGCGATGAGCAGGATCGTATTGAGGTCGTTCTCGAGGAAGATCTGCGTTTCGGTGCGGATGATCGCGTAGACGCCGACCTTCGTCAGCAGGCCCGCGAACACCGCCGTGACCGGCGCGGGCGCCGTCGGATACGAGTCGGGAAGCCAGAACGAGACCGGGAAGACCGCGGCCTTGATCGCAAAGGCCAGCAGCAGCATGACGTGCAGCACGTACTGCGTCTCCTGCGGCAACTGCGTCATCCGGTCCGCGAGCTGGACCATGTTGACCGTTCCGGTCGCACCATAGATCATCGCGATCGCCGAGAGGAACAGGATCGACGAAACCAGAGAAACGACGATGTAGGTGATGCCCGCACGGATGCGTTGCTCGCTGTTTCCGAGGGTGATGAGCACGTACGACGCGACGAGCAGAATCTCGAACCCGACGTACAGGTTGAACAGGTCACCCGCGGTGAAGGCGACGAAAATACCCGCCGCGAGGATCAGGTAGGTCGGGTGGAAGATCGAGACCGGGGTGTCGTCGTCGCCGTCGGCGGCTCCCTGCCCGATCGAGAACAACAGAACGGCCAGCAGCACGACGCTCGAGACCATGACGAGCAGCGCCGCAAGGCGATCGACGTAGAGCACGATCCCGAACGGAACAGGCCAGCCGCCCACCGACACCGCGAAGGGGAGGTTCGACGCGTCGACGGCGACCAGCAGCACTGTCGCGATCGCGAGCGTCAGAACGAGCGTGACGACAGAGACACCCACCTGAACCCGGCGGTGGCGTCCGGCGACGAGCGCAATGGCCGCACCCAGCAGGGGCAGGGTGACCAGGAGCGGAACGAGGGCGGTCATGACCCTGATCCCTTCGTCCTGTCTTCCGCGGCTTCGGATGCGAGGAAGTCGCTCGTCGCATCGTCGTCTTCGGGTTCGATCTCCTGATCCATCTCGTCGTCGGCTCGCATGCCGCGTTCGCGAAGCGCGACATCCGCTTCGTCTTCATCGAAGGTGTCGGCCTGCCCCAGCTGCCACGAGCGGTAGATCAGGGCCAGCAGGAACGCCGAGATGGCGAAGGTGATCACGATCGCGGTCAACGTCAGTGCCTGGGGGAGAGGGTCTGACATCTCCTGGGGTTCTCCGTCGCCGTAGAAGGGCGCGATCCCCGGGCGCCCCATAACGATCAGCAGTAAGAGGTTTGCGGCGTTGCCGAGCAGAAGAAACCCGATGAGCACGCGCGTGAGGCTGCGCTCGAGCATCGCGTACACACCGGCGGCGAAGAGCACTGCCATGATGACGATCAGAACGATCGAGACGTTCACGATCCGCTCACCCCCTCGCGCGCAGCGACGGAGTTCACGGCAGCATTCGCCTGACGGTCGACCTCGGCGCCGAGACTGCGCAGCACATCCAAGACCAGCCCGATCACGACCAGATAGACACCGATGTCGAAGATCGTCGAGGTGACGAACTCGATGTGCCCGAGCACGGGAACCTCGGCCTCGAAGATGGCCCGGGTCAGCGGCTCGACGCCGAAGGCGAGCGGGATGATCGCGCAGGCAACGGCGATTCCCATGCCGATCCCGAGGAAGCGCCCCGCGTCAGTCGGCGCCGCAGCACCGAGTTCGTAGCGGCCCCCGGCGATGTAGCGCATCACCAGCGCCATCCCGGCAACAAGACCCGCCGCGAACCCACCACCGGGAAGGTTGTGCCCGGCGAACAGGAGGTACAGCGACACGATGATGATCGAGTGGAAGAGGATACGCACCACGATTTCGAGCAGGATCGACCGGTTCTCGGGACGCACGCGCTGCCCCGCGACGAGCCAGGCATTGCGGCCGGTTGGGCCGTCGGCATCCGTCTCGGCCAGCGGCGTGCGGCGACGCAGCGCGCGCTGAGCGCGCTGGACGATCGGCGCGGTGATCTGCGGCAGGGAATCGGAGCGGTTCGTGACGAACACCAACGATGCGACGCCGGTGGCGGCGAGCACGACGACCGAGAGTTCACCCATCGTGTCCCACCCACGCAGGTCGACCAGCGCAACGTTGACGACGTTCTTGCCGTACCCGATCTCGTAGGCAAGGTTCGGGAAGGCCAGCGAGATGGGCAGATCGACGCGGGCTCCGGTCGCCACGATGGCAACGCCGGCCATCGTCAGCCCGACGAGCACGGCCAACACCGCGCGGCCCGCAGCGAACGCCGAACCGTTATGGGCACCCAGACGCGACGGGATGCGACGCAGCACGAGCGCAAAGGCGACCAGGGTGACGGTCTCGACGAGGATCTGCGTGAGGGCGAGATCGGGCGCACCGCTCGTGGCAAACAGCACCACCATGCCCAGGCCCGTGACCGAGACCAGGACGACGCCGGTGTAGCGCTTGCGGGCACGAACGGCGATGACTCCTGCCGCGATCATCACCGGAGCAACGGCCAGTTGCACAGGCGTATGGAAGGCATCCAGGTCGGCCTGCCAATCGGATGAGGCCAACAACGCGGTGCCCTCGCCGGCCACGAGCACGAGGAAGATCGTGGCGACGTAGACCGGCAGCGATCCCCGCTGAACGAGCGTGGTCGTCAGCACCGAAAGTCGCTCGATCATCCGCAACGAGCCGTTATAGGCATCCACCGCCGTGAAGGGAAGAACGCGCCGGCGTCCGACTCCCCGCGCCGTGAAGACAAAGAGCACGGCACCGAGCGCGATCGTACCCAGCGAAATCCATAGGGCCGGCTCGAACCCGTGCCACAGCGCGAGGTAAGCGGGATGTTCCGGCGCAGGAACGCCCGACGTCGCGGCGGGCGCCAACTGTGCGTACGGCGTGAAAGCGACATCGAGCAGGGGAGCAGCGAAGCCTCCCCCGAGGCTGAGAATAGCCAAGATGACGGGCGCCGAAACGAAGCCGGCCGATGGCGCCGGCCACGAGACGGCGACGATGTCGCGCTTGGTCCAGAAGGCGCCCCACACGAACCGGATGCCGTACGCCGCGGTCAGGACTGAGCCGGCGACGACGGCAAGCAGCGCGATGAGGCCCCACACCGAGCCTCCGAGCGCCTCATCCAGGAGGGCGGCAAGAGCGCCTTCCTTGGCGACGAAGCCGACGGTGGGGATGATCCCGACCATGGACGCGATCGACACGATCGCTGCCGTGGCCAGGGCCGGCGCCTGGCGTCCGAGCCCGCTGATCTCACGAAGATCGCGGGTCGAAAGCTGGTGATCGATGATCCCGACGACCAGGAACAGGGCCGACTTGAAGAGGGCATGACTGAGCAGCAACGCCAGCCCCGCCAGCGCGGCATCTTGTGTGCCGTACCCGAGCACGACCATGAGGAAACCGAGCTGACTGACAGTCCCGTACGCGAGGAGGCGCTTGAGGTCTGTCTCGCGCAGGGCTTGCCATCCGCCCAGGAGCATCGTGAAGCCGCCGAGGCCGATCACGATCGGGTGCCACGCGGGGTTCTCGGCGAACACCGGCGCCAACACCGCAACGAGGTAGATGCCCGCCTTGACCATCGCCGCTGCGTGCAGGTACGCCGAGACCGGAGTGGGCGCTGCCATCGCACCCGGAAGCCAGAAGTGGAACGGGAAGATCGCCGACTTGCTGAGCGCTCCGACCAGCAGCAGCACGAGCGCGGCTGTCGCGACGGGACTGACGGGTGGGTCGGCGAGGATCTCGGACAGGCTCGAGGTTCCCGCCTGCACCACGATCAGGACGACACCGATGAGCATGACAAGACCACCGAGGGTTGTCACCAGGAGCGCCTGCAGCGCCGCCCGCCTGCTTGCCGCACGCCGGTTGTAGTAGCCGATAAGCAGGTACGACAGAACGCTCGTGACCTCCCAGAACATCACGAGCACGACGACATCGTCGGTGAGAACGAGTCCGTACATCGCCCCCGCGAACGCGAGCAGTACGGCGGCGAACTGGCCGAGGTCTTGTTTGCCATCGAAGTACCACCGGCAATACAGCAGCACGAGGGCGCCGACTCCGGTGACGATCAGCGCGAGCACCCACGAGAGGGTGTCCATCCGCATCGACAACGCGATGTCGAGGGGCCCGATCCAGGTGAACGACTCGAACGGGATGTCCGAAGCGAGCACTCGGGGAGAGAGCGCCGCGGTGTAGACGAAAGCCCCGAACGAGACGGCGGCGGCGAAGAAGAACGCTCGCGGCCCCCACGCCCGCACGAGCACCGGCAGGGCGAGTGACCCGATCGTGAACGCCACGAGAACGAGGAGCATGCAGGCCTCCTCGTGGTCGTCGTCCCGTCGATGCTGCGGGATCGGGCGATCAGGGTGTGGTTCTCATCCTATCCGGGCCGTGATCGGGCGTGGCCGTCTGGCCATAGGATCACGCCCGGGGAGCCGGGCCGGCGGTGGTACCGGTTCGGAACGAACACGTGAACGTGACGGATGCCGCATCCTCCCCCGCCAGCATCGACACCACTGCAGTCCCGGCGGCGCGCCCCTTCTCGACGGCCGGCTGCACCAGGGTCGTCAGTTCGTAGGCATCCAGGCCGTCGACGTCCACCCCGTCGAAGCCGGTGACGCTGAGGTCCTCGGGAACGCGCAGGCCGCACTCTTCTGCTGCGCGGATCACGCCCGCGGCAAGCAGGTCGGTCTGGGCAATCACCGCGGTCGGTCGGTCGGGCCCGGCAAGAATCTCGCGGCCTGCTATCAAGCCTTCATCGATCGAGCTGGTCACCGCAGCGTATGTCGGGGCTTCGGGATAGACGGCACGGGCGCCGGTCAGGCGCGCCGCGGTCACGTCGACCTCGACGGCATCGGCGGGTCCGAACCAGCCGCGGGCACGCGACGGACGGATCGGGAGAGTGAGCAGGGTCACCCGCTCGTGGCCGAGGTCCCTGAGGTAGCTCGCTGCCCGCTGCTGCGCCGCGCTGTTGTCAAGTTCGATCCGCGGGATGTCGGGCCCCGCGTCGCCTTCGATGACGACAACGGGCACGCGTCGAGCGCGCAGAACGTCGAGCGAGGGCTGGCGGGTTTGTCCGAATCCGACGAGGACCGCAGCATCGATCGGCGCGGAGGTCATCGCCGATGACACCTCGATCGCACCGCTGTCGGTGCCGGTTGCCGGAGCCGCAGCTGACGTCTCATCGGGCAGCAACAGAAGCCCCGCACGAAGCGGCGCCACCCCCTCGGCGATGCCGTCCATCATCGCTATCGTCACCGGGTCGTGAAAGGCGGCACGCAGCGAACCCCCGAATACGACACCGACGATGCCGGACCTGCCCCGCCGCAGCGACGCGGCGCGGGGATCCGGACCGGTGTACCCGAGCGCCTCGGCAGCCGCCAGCACGCGACGGCGGGTCTCGGCGGAGGCGGGCGCGTTGCCACTGAAGACGACGGACGCCGTGGATGCTGAGACCCCGGCTTCGCGCGCGACGTCAGTGATCGTTGCCCTGCGCTCGCTCATGGTGCCTCGATGGTACTGGCTTGCACGCGCCGTGAACCGGGACATGGTGCGCGTCGAAACGATTCGATACACTCGTCCGGTGGATACCGCTCTCACTCGCGCTCAGATCACCCGATGGCGCACGGCTGTCTTCACCATCTTCTTCCTGAGCGGTCTGAGCGTGGCGACATGGGCTGCGCGGGTGCCGGCGATCAAGGCGACGCTCGGGGTCGACAATATTCAGATCGGCTTCATGCTGCTGGGCGCAGGTCTGGCATCGATCATCGGCCTGTCCCTGGCATCCGTCGTTCTCGCCCGGTTCGGTGCTCGCCGAAGCATGCTCGGCGCCATCCTCACCTTCTCGGTCGGTGTCGCGCTCGTCGGAATCGGTGTGGACGTCGCGAATTCATACATTCTCGTGATCGTGGGTCTCGCGTTGTTCGGACTGGGCAACGGCTCCGTCGACGTCATGATGAACGTCGAGGGTGCCGCGATCGAAAAGACGATCGGCAAGACGATCCTTCCGCTGTTCCACGCCTTCTTCAGCTTCGGCACCGTCGCCGGCGCGGGCCTCGGTGCCCTCGCGATCGCGGTGAACTCGAACGTGCTGACGCACACCGCGCTGATCGCCGGTCTCCTCGCCCTGACCGGCCTGTGGGCCAGCGCCAACGTGCCCGCCCGGGAGATCGCGATGGACCCGGATGCCGACCCGACGCCGACGCAGAAGCCGCGCATGCGCGAACGGCTGAGCGTCGCCCTGTCGGCATGGAAGGAGCCCCGCACCTACACACTCGGGATCATCATGCTCGGGATGGCCTTCGCCGAGGGCGGGGCCAACGACTGGCTCGCCCTGGGGGTCGTGGACGGCCACGACGCCAGCGAAGCGCTCGGGGCGATCGGGCTTGCCGTGTTCTCGGTCAGCATGACGGTGGTCCGGGTCTTCGGTGGGCCCCTGGTCGACAGGTTCGGCCGCGTCGCCACCCTGCGCGTGCTTTCCCTGCTCGCGGCATCCGGCTTGCTGCTGTTCATCCTCGCGCCGAACGTCCCACTGATCTTCGTCGGGGCTGCGCTCTGGGGCGCGGGCACCTCCCTGGGCTTCCCGCTCGGGATGTCGGCCGCCGCTGACGACCCCGCGAAAGCCGCAGCACGCGTGAGCGCAGCCGCCACGATCGGCTACGTCGCGTTTTTGTGCGGCCCACCGATCCTGGGGTTCATCAGCTTCCATATCGGCGTGCTCAACACGCTCTACATCCTGGTCGCCCTCGCAATCGCCTCCGGGCTCGCATCGGGTGCTGCCCGGCCGCTCGCGGTGCCCGCTCCGGCGCCTGCCGGCGGTGAGCGCCCCTCGGAACCCGCCGATACTCGCGCGGAGTGAGGGCCGTTAGGCTCGACGGGTGCGTCTTGTCATCGCCCGCTGCACCGTCGATTACACCGGCCGACTGAACGCGCATCTCGCGCTCGCGACCAGGCTGCTGGTTCACAAGGGCGACGGATCGCTGCTCGTGCACTCGGACGGCGGCTCGTACAAGCCCCTCAACTGGATGAGCCCGCCCTGTTCGCTGGTGGTGGAAGAGCCGGATGCCGAAGCCGCCGACGTCGGCGTCATCGAGCAGTGGCGCGTGACCCACGCGAAGACCGGCGATGCACTCCTCGTGCGAATCTACGAGGTTGTCCACGACTCCTCGCACGAGCTCGGCATCGACCCGGGCCTGGTGAAAGACGGCGTCGAGGCTGACCTCCAACGACTCCTTGCCGAGCAGGTCGACGTCATCGGCGACGGGCTCAGCCTCGTTCGTCGCGAGTACCCGACCGCCATCGGCCCTGTGGACCTGTTGCTGCGCAACCCCGACGGCGGCACGATCGCCGTCGAGGTGAAACGTCGAGGCGACATCGACGGGGTTGAGCAGCTCACGCGCTACCTTGAGCTGCTCGGGCGGGATCCGCACCTGGCACCGGTGACGGGAGTGTTCGCGGCCCAGGAGATCAAGCCGCAGGCGCGCGTGCTGGCCACGGACCGTGGCATCCGCTGCGTCACCCTCGACTACGAGGGCATGAAGGGAATCGAGTCCGGCGCGCCGCGCCTGTTCTAGCCCTCACCCGCTAGCCGCGGTCACGGTGCCGCGGTTCCCCTAGCGTGGAGTCATGCGATCTCCCTGGACCTGCGTGCTGTGGGACGTCGACGGCACCGTCGTCGACGCCTCCGACGGCATCCTTCGTCGACTGACCACGACCCTCGAGCACTTCGGCTATCCCGCACCGACCCGGGCCGAGCTCGTCCACTGGATCGGTCCGCCGATGTTCGAGTCGTTCCAGGTGAACCTCGGCATGACCCCGGAGCAGTCGACGGATGCCGTCGCCTATTACCGGGCCCTCAGCAAGGCCGACGGCTATACGACAGGTGCGCGGTTGTTCGACGGCATCGGCGAGCTCATCGCCGATCTCGATCGCGCCGGAATCCCGCAGGCGACCGCCAGCTCCAAGCCCGAGAACCAAGTCGTCGCCCTGATGGAGCATTTCGCGCTGTCGCCGCACCTGCGTGCGATCACCGGCGCCACTCCCGATGAGCGGACACTCAGCGCGAAGGCCGACATCGTCGCTGAAGCGCTGCGGCGGCTGCGCGCGGTGGGCGTCGACACGTCGCGGCCCGTGCTCATCGGGGATCGTCACCACGATGTCGAGGGGGGCGCCGTCAATGACGTGCCGGTGATCTTCGTGCGGTGGGGTTTCAGTTGGCCCCACGAGTCCGAGGGTGCACAGGCAACGGTCGACGACGTCGCGTCGCTGCGCGAGTTGCTGCTGACACCGACAGAATAGGTGCGCAGGAGGGCAACGATGACCGACACCGCAGCGACCGAAACCCGCGCGCGATCGACACTCGGTGTCGGGATTCGAACCGTCGTGTCACGGATGCCGGCCACGATCGTTTTCGTCCTCGCACTGCTCGCGGTGGGCGTCATCTGGCAGGGCCTGTGGCGATCGTTCAAGCACAACCCGCTCTTCGCGGAGGTCGCCTACGGGCTGCCGGCGTTCCTGGAGGGCCGGTGGTGGACACCGGTCACGGGAACGTTCTTCGTCGTGCATCCGTGGGTCTACCTCATCACGATCGCGAGCTTCGTCGGCATGGGGTACCTCGAGTGGCGGCGCGGAACCCGAGTAGCCCTCGCGTACTACACGGTGGGACAGCTGTTCGCGATCTTCGCCAGCGCCCTGGCCCTCTGGCTCCTGGCCTTCACACCCTGGCCCTGGGCGCAGCGCGAGGCCCTCGCCCTGGATGTCGGCCCCTCCGGCGGCACGATGGCCTGCCTGGCGGCTGCCGCCAGCCTCCTCCCTTCGCCGTGGCGCTCCCGCGCGTGGCTCGTTCTGCTCGGCGGCGGCGCGGTGGCCCTGCTGTATTGGGGTTCGCTCGCGGACATCGAGCACACGTTCGCGATCCTGCTCGTTCTGGTCGTGGCGCGACCGCTCCGGGTCCGACGCGTGAGCGTTCAAGAGCAGCGATTCGTCGCCCTGATAGCGGTTCTCGCGCTGGCAGCGATCGAGACCCTGACCTCCATCGTTCCCACCGATGGTCCGTTCGGGCGGACCGAACTCGGCGGTGGGTCCTGGATCGACACCGCCATCGATGTGGTCATCCTGCTTCTGGTCGCCCGCGGGCTGTTCCGGGGACGCCGCTGGGCATGGGTCATCGCCGTCGTCCTCGCGAGCATCAACGTGATGCTGGGCATCCTGGTCATCGCGCTGTACGTCAGCTTCCCCGCCGCCGATCTCACCTGGGACGGCGACCCGTCGGTCACGGTCGCGACGGCGGTCCTGTGGGGCATCCTGCTGGTCTATCTCGTCTGGGTGCGCGGCGCTTTCCGTGGGCGCCGCCGCGCGAGCCTCGGCCTCAGCCCGACGCCAACCGATAGCGATGTGCGCCAGATGCTGCACGACTTCGGCGGCGGCACCCTGTCGTGGATGACGACCTGGGAGGGCCTGTCGTATGCCCGCACGAGTTCGGGAATCGTCGCCTACCAGCGCCGCTCAGGAGTGGCCCTCGTTCTGGCCGACCCGCTCGGACCCCGCGAGAGCCGCGCGGAATCGGTGCGGGAGTTCGTCTCGATGGCCGAGAGCGCGGGGCTCATACCGTGCTTTTTCTCGGCCGATGACGCAACCCGCGCTGTCATACCGGAGGGCTGGCGCAACCTCATCGTCGCCGACGACACGATCGTCGACCTGGCGGGACTCGAATTCACCGGCAAGCGGTGGGCTGCGGTTCGCACGTCACTGAACCGGGCGGGCCGCGAAGAGATGACGTTCCGGATGACGCGCCTGGCCGACGAGCCCTGGGGCATCCAGCAACAGCTGCGCGCCATCTCTGACATGTGGGTCGGCGACAAGGGGCTGCCCGAGATGGGCTTCACCCTGGGCACCCTGCACGAGGCTGCCGACCCTGAGGTGCGCCTGGCGCTGGCCATCTCACCGCACGGCGACGTCGACGGATTCCTCTCCTGGCTACCGGTCTACGGCGAAGGCCGCATAGAGGGCTGGACCCTCGACCTCATGCGCCGCCGCGAGGGCGGTTTCGGGCCCGTGATGGAGTTCCTGATCGGTTCGTCGGCGCGATTCTTCGCCGACGAGGGAGCACGGATGCTGTCCCTGTCGGGCGCGCCCTTGACGCATGACTACCCGCCGGACGCCGGCATGATCGCTGACATCACCGAGCGGCTGGCCGACATGCTGGAGCCGGTGTACGGCTTCCGGTCGCTGCACCGCTTCAAGGAGAAGTTCCATCCGCGCTACGAGTCGCTGTACCTGCTGTACCGCGACGAGGCTGACCTGGCGCGGATCGGACTCGCGTTGACCCGAGCGTTCCTGCCCGATGCTTCGCTGCGTCAGCTCGCTGGATCGAGTCGAGAACTCCTCCGCAGCGGACGATCCTGAGGGACACCGCGCGATCGAACGCGGCGCCATCGAACGTGGTGCCATCGAACGCCCGGGCCGAGCAACGCTCCAGACCCGGGCGTCGACGGATCCCCCCGGATAGATCGCGCCAAAGCGCGACGAGCCACACTCTATCGACACCCGCGTCCCGCAGGTACCACCGCTGGGTCAGATCGCCGGTCCGCTCAGGATGTCGCGAGGAAGACCGCGTCACCGCCGGTGTTGAGCACCGTCCAGACGCCGCCCTCGATCTCCTCGGCCGGGACGCTCACAGCGACGTTCGCCGACAGATCCTCGGCGGGCGGATACACCGTTCCGATCGACCAGAGCTGATTCGGTATGTCAGCTGCGGCATTCTCGAACAGTTCGTAACTGCGCCCGCTCGCGCCGATATAGCGCACGACAAGGGAGGCCCACGGGTCGATCCCGAGCGCGTCAGCGTCCGCCGGATCCTCGCCCGCCTCGACCAGCTGCGCACGGATCGCATCCCAATCGATGAGGATACGCAGCGGCAGCACGACATACCCGTCGCCGACCTCCGTCGCGGCAGTCGCACCGACTGACCATGCCGACGCGTCCGAGAGCCGGATGGTCTCGCCGACAGCGAGCGGGTTGGCCCGCGTCCCCGGCGCAGCCTCCGCACTCTCGCTGACCGACGGGGTCGGACTCGGGTCGGGAGCCGACTCGGCGGTACACCCCGTCACCGCAAGCCCCACGATCGTGAGTGCGGCCAGGGCCGCGGCAGGCTGGAATCTCATGACGCCTCGAGTCGGGTAGGACGAAAAGAAGGCCCCTCTCGGGACCTTCTCTCCTGTGCGCGAGGGGGGAGTTGAACCCCCACGCCCTTTCGGGCACTGGCACCTGAAGCCAGCGCGTCTGCCTATTCCGCCACTCGCGCGAACCGCGGCGGACCGCGGATCAACTTCCCGAGGATATCACGACGGATCGGCGCGTCGAGCCCGGTATCGGCGCTTCCGCCAGGTCGTCCATGGCCCGTTCAGAGTCTCCAACTAGCATGGGTGGACCGCTCTGCCTGCCTGAGGAGATCCGTGGGACTACTTGACAGCTTCGAGAAGGGACTCGAACGTGCCGTGAACGGCGCGTTCGCGAAGACCTTCCGTAGCGGGATCCAACCCGTCGAGATCGCCTCCGCCCTGCGCAGCGAGCTCGACAAGAAGGCCGCCGTGGTGGCTCGGGACAGGATCCTTGCCCCGAACACGTTCACCGTCCGGCTGGCACCCGCCGACGACGAACGGATGCAGGCGATCGGACAGCCGCTCGTCGACGAACTGGCCGAGCTCGTTACGAAGCACGCACGCTCACAGGGATATACCTTCGCCGGCCCCGTTTCCGTAACCATTCGTCGAGACGACGCCCTCTCGACCGGCACGCTGCAGGTCGACTCGTCGACCGCACAAGGCTCGGTGTCATGGCGCGGCGTACTTGACATCGCGGGCCAGCGGCATCCGCTCGTGAAGGCCCGCACGGTGATCGGTCGGGGAAGCGACGCCGACATCACGCTCGCGGATTCCGGAACCAGCCGCCGGCACGTCGAAGTGCTGTGGGACGGCGAGCGCGCGATGGTGCGCGACCTCGGGTCGACCAATGGCACGCTGCTGAACGGTCGCAAGATCAACGAGTCCCCCCTGCCAACGGACTCCACCATCACGATCGGCCGCACCGACATGATCTTCCGCGTCGTCGCGCAGGCCTCGGCTCCGGCGCGACCTGCAGCATCCGATGCCACGCGCGCTTTCGACGTGTTCGACGGGGGCGGCCGCGCATGAGTGAACTGACACTTCTTCTGCTGCAGATCGGCTTTCTGCTGCTGCTCTGGTTCTTCGTCTTCGCCGTGGTCTACTCGTTGCGCGCCGACGTGTTCGGTGTGCGTGTACGACGGATGCCGGAGGCTGCGGCTGCCGGGCCCTCCTCGCCCCGAGAGACAGCCCCCGTGGCGCCCACAGCACAGCCGGAGCCCTTCGGAGCGGCCGGGGGACCCGCAACGAGAGACGCCGTCTCGCGCATCGTGATCACGAGCGGCCCCAAGGCTGGTCTCGAGCTCCCCCTGGGAACCGAACCGCTGACGATCGGGCGATCCAGCGAGTCGGGCCTGGTCATCCGTGACGACTACACCTCGAGCCACCACGCGCGCCTCCTGCTGTGGGGCGAGCAGTGGATGCTGCAGGATCTCGATTCCACGAACGGCACCTGGCATGACGGCGCACGCGTGAGCGCGCCGGTCGAGGTGAAGATCGGCGCCCCGATCAAGGTCGGCGCGACAACCTTCGAGCTGCGGAAGTAACGGCCGACCCGTCATGGTCTTCGAAGGATCCAGCGCGGCGCTGTCGCACACCGGCAAGGTGCGCTCGAACAACCAGGACTCCGGGTACGCCGGGTCCAACCTGTTCGTCGTCGCCGACGGGATGGGCGGCCACGCCGGTGGCGACGTGGCCTCGAGCATCGCGATCGCGCAGCTGGCAGAGCTCGATCGACCCTTCGACTCACCCGCTGCAGCAGAACGCGCATTGGGCGAGGCGATCACCGATACCGCGGCTGCCCTCATCGATACCGTCGCCGCGCGCCCGGAACTGGCCGGCATGGGAACCACCGTGAGCGCGCTTGCGATGGTCGATGACTACGCCGTGATCGCCCACATCGGCGATTCCCGCGTGTACTTGTACCGCGACGGGGCCCTGACCCAGATCACGACGGACCACACGTTCGTCCAGCGTCTGGTCGACTCGGGTCGCATCACTCCCGAAGAGGCGCGGTATCACCCGCGGCGCTCGGTGCTGATGCGCGTGCTCGGTGACATGTCGCCGAACCCCGAGATCGACACCTTCGTCATGCCGACTCAGCCCGGTGACCGCTGGCTCCTGTGCTCGGACGGGCTGTGCGGCGTCGTCCCCGACACCCAGACGTCCAAGGCACTCGCGGCAGATCTCGCTCCCGCCCGCACCGCCGACGCTCTGCTGAAGATGGCTCTGGATGCCGGGGCTCCCGACAACGTCACCATCGTGCTGGTGGATGTCGGGGGGCGGCATCCGCTCTTCTCGGGAACCGCGACGGTTGTCGGGTCCGCGTCGAATCCGGAGGGAATCGACGTCCCCGCGGCCCGCAGCTCCCTGACGGGCTGGTTGCATCCTGCGCGGCAGGCAGCCAACGAGCCGACCCATTTCGAACCGGCCCCGGAGTTCCTCGAAGAGCTCATCGAAGAGGACCGCCGCCGGTCGCGACGCCGCCGGCTTGCCTGGATCGCAGGGTTCGTGATCGTGCTCGCGATGATCGGCGTCGCCCTCTTCGGCGCCTACCAGTGGACGCAGACCCGCTTTTTCGTCGGCGCCGACGACGACACTGTCGTCATCTACCGCGGCATCCAGCAGAACATCGGCCCGATCTCGCTGTCGACGCCGTACGAGGACACCGGCATCCTGCTCGCCGATCTGAGCAACTTCAAGCGCGCAACGGTCGAAGGCACGATCTCGGCCCGATCGCTCGCAGATGCGCGAGCGATCGTGAACGCGCTCGATCCCGACGACGCGGAGGAATCAGATGGCTGATCCCGCGATCACGCGTGAACCGGCGGCCGACGTCTCGACCGACACGGCAGTCGTTCGCGCGCTCAAGCGACTGCGCACCCCGCAGAAGCAGCGCAACCGCGAACTCGGCCTGCTGCTGTTCGCCCTCGTGCTCTCGCTGGGCGCCCTCGCGCTGGTGCAGCTCGGCGTCATGGGCGAGATCGCCCCCGCCTACCTCATCGCCTTCGGCGGACTGTTCACCACGGTCATCGCCGTCCACATCGCCTTGCGCGTCTGGGCCCGGGATGCCGACCCGTTCGTCGTGCCGATTGCGACCCTCCTCACCGGGCTCGGGATCGCGATGATCTACCGCATCGACCTCGCCGACGGCGCCGAAGGGTGGGATGCGGCGTCGGTTCGCCAGCTCGCCTGGGCGGGCATTGCGATCCTCGGATGCCTCGCCGTGGTGATCGCGCTGCGCAACTACCGCGTGCTGTTCCGCTACACCTACATCTTCGGGTTCGCCGGGATCGCCCTGCTGCTACTTCCGATCGTGCCGGGCCTCGGTACCGATGCGAACGCGGACGTCTGGGTGTCGCTCGGGATCTTCTCGTTCCAACCCGGCGAGCTCGCGAAGATCTCGTTGGCGATCTTCTTCGCCGGCTACCTCGTGCGCACCCGCGAGAGCCTGAGCTCGGTCGGAACCCGGTTCCTGGGCATGACGTGGCCGCGGGCGCGCGAGCTGGGTCCCCTCCTCGTCCTCTGGCTGATCTCGCTCGGCATCATCGTGCTGCAGCGCGACCTCGGCACCGGACTGCTGCTGTTCGGCATGTTCGTCGCGATGCTCTACGTCGCCACCGGCAAGACGTCCTGGGTCGTCATCGGTCTCGTCCTGGCCGCGGCCGGCGCCTTCTTCGCCTCGCGGGTGCTGTCCTACGTCGGCGGACGGTTCGACAACTGGCTCGACCCGTTCAACCCTGAGCGCATCGACGCCTACGGCGGCAGCTTCCAGCTCGTGCAGGGAATCTACGGCCTCGCCCACGGCGGGCTCATCGGCACCGGGCTCGGGCAGGGGCGGCCCTACATCACGCCGCTGTCGCAGAGCGACTACATCCTGCCGAGCCTCGGTGAAGAGCTCGGCCTTGCCGGTGTCTTCGCCATCCTGCTGCTGTACATGGTGTTCGTTGCGCGCGGCATCCGGATCGGCGTCGCCGGTCAAGACGACTTCGGCAAGCTCTTGGCGACCGGTCTCGCGTTCACGATCGCCCTGCAGGTGTTCATCATGGTCGGCGGCGTCACCCGAGTCATCCCCGTCACGGGCCTCACGACACCGTTCCTGGCCGCGGGCGGATCCTCGCTCGTTGCCAACTGGATCATCGTGGCCCTTCTGCTTCGCATCTCGGATGCCGTCCGCAGCCGTCCTCGCGCGGTGATCGGATGATGGGGTGATGCGGCGATGACCAAGGAGTTGCGGCGGCTGAGCATCCTGATGCTCATGATGTTCCTCGCCCTGTTCGCCTCGACGACGTGGATCCAGGGAATCCAGTCGGCGGATCTCGCCGACTACCCGCGCAACACGCGTGCCCTGTACGACTCCTACGAAGTGCAGCGCGGCTCGATCATCGCAAGCGGCTCGGCGATCGCGTCATCGGTCCCCTCGAGTGACGTCTTCAGCTGGCAGCGGGTCTACGTCGACCCCGACATGTGGGCTCCGGTGACCGGGGTGATCCCGGTGGTGGGCGAAGCGACCGGCATCGAACAGGCCATGAACGACGAGCTCAGCGGCACCGCGAGCTCGCAGTTCCTCTCTCGCATCGAACAGATCCTCACCGGGCAGCCGCCGCGCGGCTCCAATGTCGTGCTGTCGCTGGATGCCGACGTCCAGCGAGCCGCGTACGAGGCCCTCGGCGACCTGCAGGGCGCGGTCATCGCGATCGAACCCGACACGGGCCGAGTCCTCGCGATGGTCACGAGCCCCAGCTACGACACGAACCTCCTCGTTTCGCACGACACCGCTCAGGTCGAGACTGATTACGCCGCCCTGCTCGCGGATCCCGCGGACCCGCTCTACAACCGCGCCATCGCGGGGGATCTCAACCCACCGGGATCGACGTTCAAGGTCGTCGTCGTCGCGGCGGCTCTGGCGTCGGGCGACTACACGCCCGATTCGCAGATCCCGAACCCGGCCATCTGGCAGCTGCCCCAGTCGTCGAACACGATCCGCAACGCCAGCGGCGGAACATGTGGGCCGGGCGAGACGGTATCGATAGCCGACGCGCTGCGCCTGAGCTGCAACATCCCCATGGCTCAGCTTGCCGTGCAGCTCGGAGACGAGGCCATCCGCCAGCAGGCTGAGAAGTTCGGCTTCAACCTCTCGTTCAGCATCCCGCTCGACTCGATTCCCTCGAGCTACCCCCGGGGGCTGGACGCTCCGCAGACCGCGCTCACCGGCTTCGGTCAGGGGCAGGTGACGGCGACGCCGCTGCAGATGGCGATGGTCTCGGCCGGTATCGCCAACGGCGGCATCGTCATGAACCCCCGCATGGTCGACCAGGTCATCGGGCCCGACCTTTCGGTGCAGCAGACGTTTGAGAGCACCGTTTTCGGCGAGGCACTGAGTCCCGCGTTGAACGAGGAGATGGTCGCCATGATGGTCGCGAATGTCGAAAACGGCGCCGCCTCGAATGCAAGAATAGAGGGCGTCGACGTGGCCGGTAAGACGGGTACGGCGGAGAACGGACCCAACAAGCCGTACACCCTCTGGTTCACCGGGTTCGCGCCCGCCGACGATCCCGAGGTGGCAGTGGCTGTCGTCGTGGAGAACGGTGGCGGAATGGGTCAGTCGGGATACGGAGATCTCATCGCGTCCCCGATCGCGAAGAAGGTCATGGAGGCGGTGCTGAACAAATGAGACCGACGCAGGGTGTGACCTTCGGCGGCCGTTACGAGCTGGATTCGCGAATCGCGATCGGCGGCATGGGCGAGGTCTGGGAAGCAACCGACCACGTCATCGGACGGACGGTCGCGATCAAGATCCTCAAAGACGAGTACATGGGCGACCCCGGGTTCCTCGAGCGGTTCCGCGCCGAGGCCAGGCACGCAGCGCTCGTCAACCACGAGGGCATCGCCAGCGTCTTCGACTACGGCGAAGAGAACGGCAGTGCGTTCCTGGTGATGGAGCTCGTTCCCGGTGAAGCCCTGTCGACGATCCTCGAACGAGACGGATCGCTGTCGACTGACAAGACGCTCGACATCATCGCCCAGACCTCTGCAGCCCTGCAGGCAGCGCACGCGGCGGGCCTCGTCCATCGCGACATCAAGCCCGGGAACCTGCTGATCACCCCCGACGGCCGCGTCAAGATCACGGACTTCGGCATCGCTCGTATCGCCGACCAGGTTCCCCTGACCGCGACAGGCCAGGTCATGGGCACCGTGCAGTACCTCTCGCCCGAGCAAGCATCCGGTCACCCGGCCTCCCCTGCCACCGACATCTACTCGCTCGGGATCGTCGCGTACGAATGCCTGGCCGGCAAGCGTCCGTTCACCGGCGAGTCCCAGGTCGCGATCGCGATGGCCCAGATCAACGAGCAGCCGCCGCCGCTGCCGCCAACCGTGGCTGTTCCGGTACAGAACCTCGTCATGGCGATGATCGCCAAAAAGCCCGAGGACCGACCTGCCACGGCGGCTGCCGTTGCTCGGGCAGCCACGGCTCTGCGCCGAGGCGACGTCGCCGCCGCAGCAGCAGCGATCCCGGCGATCGCCACGGGCGCCATCGCCGCTGATGACGCAACGGCACTGCTGACGTCCACCGCGACATCCGCCGAGACACGGCTGATGCCGGCTCCGGAGACCCCTACCGAAGAGCCTGCGCCGCGCAAGCGCAGCCCGTGGACCTGGCCCCTCGTCGCGCTCATCGTGCTGCTTGTGCTCGTGCTCGGCGGCACGATATGGGCCCTGGTTGCCAACCAGCAGCCGTCACCCGACCCCACGAGCTCGTCGTCGGCCCCGTCGCCGAGCGCCTCGACACCGACGCCCTCGCCGAGTGAGACCCGCATCAACATCGACGCCCTGAACCTCGTCGGCATGCAGTGCGACCAGGCTGTGCAGGCTGCCAAGAGCGCGGGGGTGCTCGAAGTGGTCACCGACAACGGCACTGCTGCTCCGGATGACTCGCAGGTCGGCGTCGTTTGGCAGGTGAACCCGACCGGCAACATCGAGCCGACAACGGCGCTCACGATCTCGTGCTACGGCCAGGTCACGCCCATCGGCGGCCCGAGCAACCCCCCGGCGATCCAGGGCGGTGAGCCTGCTGTGGCGGGCTCGACCGTCACGCTGACGTGGGACAGCTTCACCTGCCCCACCGGCACGGGCACGCTCAGCGGCTACACCGTCACCCTGCAGAACGCGGTCTTCACCGTTGACGGCACCTCGCAGCGCACGTTCCCCCCGAACGACCGCGAGGAGGCGATCCTGATCGCCAACGCAGCCGGACAGACGCTCACCGCGTCGTACACCGCCCTGTGCAGTGGCGCCGAGCAGCGCACGTCGGATGCCTCACCGCAGATGCAGGTTCAGATTGAGGCTCCAGCGACCCCGACCCCCACTCCCTGACCGGAGGTTCACAGGAAGCGCTCGACTAGGCTGAACAGACTGGCTCAGTCAGGGAGGGGTAGTGTGACCGACGATTCTCGCGTGCTGTCGGGGCGCTACCGGATCGACGAGTCGATCGGCCGTGGCGGCATGGCATCGGTGTATCGCGGATACGACCTGACCCTCGGCCGCGACGTCGCCATCAAGATCCTCGATCCTGAGCTGGCCCGCGATGCCGGTTTCCGCACGCGCTTCCGCTTGGAGGCGCAGGCGGCGTCGCGGATGTCGCACCCGACGATCGTGCGCGTGTTCGACGCCGGCGAAGAGACCGAGTCCCTTCCCGACGGCACGACCCAGCCGGTGCCGTACATCGTCATGGAGCTGGTTTCTGGTCGACTGCTGAAGGACGTCATCGAAGAGGGCCCTGTCGACGCCGAGCGTGCCGTCGCCTATGCCGACGGCATCCTTGAAGCCCTCGAGTACTCGCACCGTGCCGGTGTGGTGCACCGCGACATCAAGCCCGGCAACGTCATGGTCACCGCCGACGACCACATCAAGGTCATGGACTTCGGTATCGCTCGCGCCGTCTCGGATTCGTCGTCCACCGTCGCCGAGACCACCGCGATCCTCGGCACCGCCGCCTACTTCTCGCCCGAGCAGGCGAAGGGCGAACCGGTCGATGCCCGTGCCGACCTGTACTCCACCGGTGTCGTGCTCTATGAGCTGTTGACCGGCAGAGCGCCGTTCCGGGGCGAGTCCCCGGTTGCCGTTGCCTATCAGCACGTCAGCGAGACCCCCCTCACGCCGTCGGAGATCAACGAAGAGATTCCGCGAGCGCTGGATGCCGTAGTGCTGCGCGCTCTCGCGAAGGATCCCTACCAGCGCTACCAAGACGCCCCCTCGTTTCGCGCCGCACTGACTCACGCACTGACCGGTAAGGCGCCCTCCCGCCGCCAGTTGGGAACACTCACCAGCGAGCTCTACGGACCCAACCCGCGGCAAGCCGCAGAGACTGCCCGGTCGCTTCGGCAGCTCTCGACCGACACGACCATGCGCCGTACGCAGTCGGGTCCCCCCGTGGCCTGGGTGTGGGCGGGCGTCGCGATCCTGGCCGTGTTGCTGATCTCGGTCTTGTTCTGGGTGCTCACCATTCCGCGCGGGGACGAGAACGTCCCCAGCAACTCCCGGATCGTCCCCGACCTCACCGGCATGACCTACGATCGGGCCGCCGAAGAACTGACCGCGATCGACCTCGTTCCGGTGCGCGTCGAAGAGTCGAGTGTCGAGGTGGCCGAAGGAAACGTCATCCGGACAGAACCCGGCACGGATGTCTCGGTCGAGGTGAACCAGGAGATCAAGGTTTACGTTTCGACGGGGCAAGAGCTCGCGGCCGTGCCGACGCTCACCGGCCTCACGCAGGAAACTGCCGCGCAGGCCCTCGAGCAGGTCGGTCTGAAGGTCGGCACGGTGACCTCGCGCAACGACCCCGCCCTCGACGCCGGAATCGTCATCGCTGCGGACCCGGCTGGCGGTGATCAGGTCGCGGTTGGAAGCAGCGTCGACCTCGTCGTTGCGACGGGACGCGTTCTGATCAACGACGTGACCGGGTACACCGTCGAGGCTGCCACGCGCGAACTCGAAGCCCCGGACACTCAGCTGACGGTCGAGACGCAGGAGGACACGTCGTGCCCCGCGACCAACCCGCCTGTCGTCATCGCTCAGTCCCTCGCGCCCGGTGAGGTCCCGGTCCGCTCGACGATCACGTTGACCTACTGCTCCGGTTGACCCCCGACCGCACGGCGCCGAGCGGCGCTCGCCTCGTCTGGCTAGACCGTCGAGACTGCAACGTGCCCGCGAGAGAGCCCACTGAGCGCACGGCCTCGCGGGCACGGTGCAGTCTCGCGAGGGATTGACTCACACGCCGGCGGCGACGTGCGGCCGGAGCGTGCGGGATCGTTCGACGGCATCCGGATAGCCGACCTGTTCCAACCAGTTCGCCAGCAGCCGGTAACCGCCTTCGGTGAGCACGCTCTCGGGGTGGAATTGCACACCCCACAGCGGCGCGTCGCGGTGCGCGATGCCCATGACGATTCCGCTGTCGGTGCGGGCCGTGACGACGAGACTCTCGGGGATCGAGTCGGGATCAATCGACAGCGAGTGATACCGGTTGGCGATGAACGGCGACGGGATTCCGAAAAAGAGCGTCGACCCATCGTGAGTGACCGGCGAGGTGACGCCATGGAACAGTTCCGGAGCGACGGACACCCGCGCACCCAGTGCCTCGGCGATCACCTGGTGCCCTAGGCACACTCCGAGCACGGGAACACCCCGCTCCACGGCCTCGCGCACAAGATTCTGCGAGGCCGCGGTGTCGGCGGGGCGACCGGGACCGGGGGAGATAAGGATGCCGGCGTGTTCACCGACGAGCCGCGGGACGGCATCCACGCTGACCTGGTCTGCCTCGACCATGACGGTAGCGGCACCCAACTCGTGCAGGTACCCGACGAGCGTGTGGACGAAGCTGTCGTGGTTGTCGACTACGAGCACCGGTGCGATGCTCGCTGGATCTGCGGTCACCCGACTGTCGCGTCCTGCGGAGTGGTCAGCTCACTGATCCAGGGGAAAACGTAGAACACGAGGCCGTACAGAACAGCGGCGGCCATCACGGTGAGAATCGCGACCTTTGCCCACCACGGGCCGGGCAGCACGTGCCAGAGAGCGGCATACATCAGGCGATTCCTTCCGTGAGGGATGCGGGCGGGCCGGCTTCGCGGGGAGTGAACGACTCGAACACGCCGTACGCGACGATGCGCTCCGTCATGCTCCAGCGCGGACTGCAGCTGGTCAACGTGATGTAGGCATCGCCGGCTGCGACATCCAGCTGCGGCGTCGCGTTGAGCACTGAGGTCTCAGTCGGCTTCACATACTCGAGGGTGCGGAACCGGTAGGTGTACCAGCCGGCTTCAGTTTCGACGACGATCGCATCGCCGATCCGCAGGGTCTCGATGTCGGAGAACGGCTTGCCGTACGTCGTGCGGTGGCCGGCGACGGCGAAGTTCCCGGTCTCTCCCGGCATTTGCGTGCCCGGGTAATGACCGATGCCGATCGGGTCGAGCGTTCGTGCACGCGTCACACCGCCCGCGACCGGCACCATGTAGTCCGAGCCCCAGCGGGGAACACGCATGACAGCGAACTCTTGCGCGTCATCGGGCTGCCCGAGAACAGGGATGGAAACGTCGGCGTCGGTGGTGGCGGTCGGCTCCGGCGAGGCCGAAGCATCCGGCGTTGGAGATGCAGTCTCTGCTGCCTGTGCCCACTGCTCCGACAACTCGCTGCCGGCAGCGTTCTTCTGCGCGCCCTGGATGACGTCTCCGAGCCACAACTGCCAACCGACATAGAGGAAGGCGAGGACACCGACGGTGATGAGTAGTTCCCCGATCACGCCGAGGACGCTCACCCGGCGGCGGCGCTTCGTGGTGCGACGCGATCGCCGGGTCAGCTGCGGCGTCTCCTCCGCATCACCCACGGCATCCCCCTCGTCTGAGTCCTCGTTTGGGCCCAGGTCACCGGGCGTCGTACATCACGGGCGATTCTATTCGTCTCCTGCTGGAGGAGCCCTGGCAGTTAGACTTGACGCATGGCACGCCCGAGCAACGACGACGAACCGATCGTCGAGAGCAGCAGCGCGGATTCCGCACCGAACCCTGTCTGGTTCAAGCCGGTCATGATCGGGCTCATGCTGCTCGGCCTGGTCTGGGTTCTGATCTTCTACATCAGCGGCATGCAGTTCCCGATTCCCGGGATCGACGCGTGGAACCTCGTCATCGGATTCGGGATCGCCTTCGTCGGCTTCCTCATGACCACACGCTGGCGCTAGCCGCGCGGATCGGTACCCACCGAATTACACCGCTGTGATTCATCCCCAGGTGTGGATGAATCTGTGGATGAATCACACGTAGAACACGGCGGGGATCGCCAGCAGCGCCAACAAGCCGACGCCGATAGCGATGAGAAGTCCGATCTGCAGCGGCTGGCGAGCCCGCGTGCGGGTTCGGGCGAACACGAGCCCGATGAGTGCTCCGACGACAAGGCCGCCAATGTGCGCCTGCCACGCGATGTTGTACCCCGGGACGAACCCGATCACGAGGTTGATGCCGAGCACGATCAGGATGCCGGTGATGTTCGCCCCGATGTGACGACCGATCACCAACAGCGCGCCAAGGAGACCGAAGACGGCGCCCGAGGCTCCGACTACCCAGATGCCGGGCGCAATCAACGCGACGCCCACGGATCCGCCGAGTCCCGAAAGCAGGTACAGCGCGACAAATCGCGCGTGACCGAGAAGCG
>Ga0310345_10001162_pt1 | contig 30868 bp, 31 predicted proteins | sample HC15DNA20500_MG_FD_204667 | JGI IMG/M metagenome (GOLD analysis project Ga0310345, IMG submission 204667) | Marine microbial communities from station ALOHA, North Pacific Subtropical Gyre - HC15-DNA-20-500_MG | ecosystem: Environmental > Aquatic > Marine > Oceanic | place: Pacific Ocean: North... | reverse complement strand
ACAAGCGCCACATTTAGGTATGGAACATCAAAGTGCAGTTGCTTATGGCAATCATTTTAAAAATGGATATTTAGGCAGAGACTTAAGTGGAACGGGATGGGGTTTACGTTGGGACTTTATCATAGTACACGAAAGTGGACATGAATGGTTCGGTAATAACATTACTACTAAAGATGTAGCCGACATGTGGGTTCATGAAGGCTTTACCAATTATAGTGAAACTTTATTTACTGAATATTATTATGGTAAAGAAGCCGGAACAGATTATAATGTGGGTAGCCGAAAAAATATATTAAATGATAAACCCATTATAGGCCCTTACGGTGTAAATAAAGAAGGAAGTAGCGATATGTATTATAAAGGTGGAGCTCTGCTGCATAGTATTCGCCATTCAATGAATAATGATGTGTTATTTAGAAAAATTCTGCACGGATTGAATAAAGAGTTTTATCATAAAACTGTAACAACAGCTAATATTGAAAATTACATTAATCAACATGCCGGATTTAATTTTCAATATGTGTTTAATCAATACTTAAGAACCACACAAGTACCTGTATTTGAATATGCTATTGATTCTGCTGAACATAAGATTCGTTTTAGATGGATAAACTGTATTCCAAAATTTAATTTACCGATAAGTTTATGGGATGATGCAGGCGCAAGTATTAAAATATACCCTACCACAAACTGGAAATTAATGCCAATAACTTCAAAGCAAATGCAATTATTTAATGATGCTTTAATTCAGCGTTTGTATTATGTAAAAACAAGAAAAGATTAATCTTATTGCATCAGCAATTAACATTGGGTGGACAAAGCTTGCTGTGCTTTCTTCCATAAAAGAAATATAAGCACAAACCTAATCCCATCCATATAAAAAACCACATCCAACTTACAGCAGGTATTTCTATCATTAAATACAAACAAAACAATGCACCAAGAACCGGTATTACGGAATAGCTTTTTAAATAACTTAAAATAGATACAACGGTTAATATACCTACAAAAACAATAAATAAAATTTCCTGATAGCTTTCTTTATTCATTTGCTCAAAGGCAAGTGATAACCGTTGGTGAAATCCAATTATAAAAATAATAGCAAGAATGGGTATAATAAACTTACCATTAATGTAAGGTAATTTAAAACGACCTTGGTTTGTATTTTGCATTTTAGGTAAAACCAACACGCCAAAACATACTAATACAAATGCAAACAAAGTTCCTATACTGGTTAAATCGGTCATTAAACTACTAGGCATTATTAAAGCAGGAACTGCTACCAAAATACCGGTAATAATTGTTGCAAATGCAGGTGTATGAAATTTGGGATGTATTTGTGCAAATTTCTTTGGTAATAATCCATCTCGACTCATACTCATCCAAATGCGAGGTTGCCCTAATTGAAATACCAGCATTACACTAGTTGTTGCTACAACAGCACTTATTGATATAATGTAGCTTACCCATTTTAAATTAATTTTGCTGAACACAAATGCCAGTGGGTCATTTACTTTTAATTCTGAATAGTGTACCATTCCGGTTAATACCAATGCAATTAAGATGTATAATACTGTGCAAATAATTAAAGAATAAATCATGCCCCTTGGTAAATCGCGTTGAGGATTTTTACATTCTTCGGCAGTAGTAGAAATGGCATCGAAACCTATATAAGCATAAAATACAGCAGAAACACCGGCTAAAACTCCTCCGAAACCATTAGGCAGAAATGGTGACCAATTTGCCGGCTTTACATAAAAAAAACCCAAAGCTATAACAAAAATAATTACTATGATTTTAAAAACCACCATAAAATTGGTTGATTTCTTACTTTCTTTTATACCCACATAAGCCAAAATGGTAATTAATACAACAATAATAAAAGCAGGTAAATTCAATAAAAGGTGTTTGCCAAAAACAACGGGAGCATTATTCCACGTATCAACTGCTGCTAATAAATGCTGTGGTAAAATTTGGTTGTTGGTTGTTAAAGAAATAGCTTCATGATAATCTTTGGCTGCAGAAAATGGGTCAGTTAATAACCATCCGGGTAAGTGAATACCTAAACCCATTAAAAGATTATTAAAGTAACCACTCCAGCTAATGGCTACAACAATATTTCCAATAGCATATTCTAAAATTAATGCCCATCCAATTATCCATGCTATTAATTCACCAAAACTAACATAAGCATAAGTGTAAGCACTACCAGCTATGGGAACCCTACTCGCAAATTCAGCATAACACAATGCACTAAAGCCACAGGTAATTGCTGTTATAATGAATAGAAAAGCAATGCCTGGTCCTCCATTAAATGCTGCCGTACCAATAGTTGAGAAAATACCTGCACCAATAATGGCTGCAATGCCCATGAAGGTTAAATCCTTTACCGTTAGTACACGGTTTAATGATTGATGATGACTGTCTGTTAATCCTGCCTCAGAATCGGCAACAATTTTGTCAATTGATTTTTTACGAAATAAGGTCGACATGCAATCGCTATTTATTAAAAAAGGAAGATACACTAATAATCTCTTTGAATAAGAAATGAAGCAATATCTTTTAAATGTTTTTTTCTTGTGCTTTGAACAGCTACTTCTTCTAAATGATACATTGCTTTATTCAAATATTCTTCTTTTAAAGCTTTTGCCCATTCAGGAACGCCACATTCACGAAATATTTCAATAACAGTTTCAACTTTATTATCAGCATTGTTATTCAAAGCATTGTTCAACTTTAGTTGTTGTGTATCTGTGGCTACTTCTAATGCGCGAATTAATAAAGCTGTTTTTTTATTTTGTTTAATATCTCCACCAATTTCTTTACCAAATTTTGCAGCTTCACCAAACGCATCCAAATAATCATCCTGTATTTGAAAAGCAATACCTAAATTTTTTCCAAACGCATATAAATGTTTGCTACTTCCTTCACTCGCACCACCTATTATAGCACCCATTTCTAAACTAGCTGCTAATAAAACAGATGTTTTTAGTTCAATCATTTTTATATAATCATATAAATCAATACGATTATCTTGTGCATAATCCATATCCAATTGTTGGCCTTCGCAAACTTCTACTGCGCTTTTATTAAACAAAAACAAAATGTTTTTTAAATATTCTGTTTGAATATTTTCTAAATATTGGTAAGCTTTTATCATCATTACATCACCCGATAATAAAGCTGCAGTATTACCATATTTAGTGTGAACAGTAGGTTTGCCTCTGCGTAGTTCAGCTTCATCCATAATATCATCATGTATTAAAGTGAAGTTGTGAAACAGTTCAATTGCAGTTCCAACTTTATAAGCATCTTCATGAATATCACCAAACAACTCATTACCCATTAAACAAAAAACCGGACGAATCCTTTTTCCCCCTAACTGCAGAAAATATCTACAGGGGTCATATAAGTTTTTAGGTAAAGTTGGTAATTGTTGTGCTGAAAAATACTTTCCAAATAATTCTGTAAGTTGTTCAAACGTATGCATACCACAAACTAACAGGAAAAATTTGAAATAAAATGATTCAGCATCAAAGTTTTATACACAAAAAATTGGCACGATTTTTTGATAACTTTGTCAAAATATGTATTATGAAAAAATTATTCATCCTTAGCCTTTTCTCTTTATTTGTTGGTATTGCTTCATTGCAGGCGCAAAATTTAAGCAGCTCCTATCAAACAGCAGTGGGTTTAAAAATTTATCCCGGTGCAGTTTCTGTAAAACATTTTGTAAATGGCAATAATGCCATTGAGGGTTTAGGCTATTTTTGGCAATATGGTTTTCGATTAACAGGGTTGTATGAAATACATGGAGATATTAATGGTGCCCCCGGCTTAAAATGGTATGTTGGCCCTGGTGCACATATAGGATCTTATAACAATAATTGGGAAAGAGATTATCCTAATAGAAATAGTGGAATAGCTATTGGCATTGATGGTGTATTGGGCTTGGACTATAAAATTAAAGGAGCACCTTTAAACGTTAGTTTCGACTGGCAACCTTCTTTCAATTTAGTAGGTTATTCCTATTTCGAAGGCGGTTGGGGTGGTTTAGGAATCAGATATACATTCTAAATAAAACACCAAGAAATATTATTGAAGAAGTTCGAAGCATTGATGACTTCGAACTTCTTTGCTTATAGGCATTACTAATTTTGTAATGAAAATAAACTATCAACAAATTCTTTTTTATCAAACACCAATAAATCATCAATTTTTTCACCTACACCTATAAATTTTACGGGAATTTTAAATTGGTTGGCAATCGCTAGTACTACCCCTCCTTTAGCAGTTCCATCTAATTTAGTAATAGTAATAGCCGATACATCAGTTGCAGCCGTAAATTGCTTAGCCTGCTCTAATGCATTTTGTCCGGTTGAACCATCAAGCACCAACATTACTTCATGTGGTGCATCAGGAATTACTTTTTGAATTACGCGCTTAATTTTCGATAGCTCTTCCATTAAATGAGCTTTATTGTGCAAACGGCCAGCTGTATCAATCATGACAACATCAGTATTCCTTGCAACAGCACTTTTAACGGTATCAAATGCAACAGCACTTGGGTCGCTACCCATGGCTTGTTTTACAATAGGAACCCCAACTCTATCACTCCAAATAGTTAATTGATCAACTGCTGCTGCTCTAAATGTATCTGCTGCACCAAGTAAAACAGAATAGCCCGCTTTTTTATAGTTGTGAGCTAATTTGCCAATTGTGGTTGTTTTACCTACTCCATTTACTCCAACAATTAGTATTACAAATGGCTTTTTATCGGTTGGAATTTCAAAATGTTTTTCACTTTCATCGGCTACTTTTAAAACATTTTGAATTTCATCTTTTAACAAATGATTTAGCTCTGTAGTATTGATGTACTTATCTTTTTTAACCCGCTCTTCAATACGTGCAATAATTTGTAAAGTGGTATCAACACCTACATCGGCACTAATCAATGCTTCTTCTAATTCATCCAACACTGTTGCATCTACCGTACTTTTACCGGCAATGGCTTTCGATATTTTAGATAGAAAACCCTCTTTGGTTTTTTGCAGGCCCTGGTCTAAACTTTCTTTTTCTTTTTTGCCGAATAACTTATTAAAAAATCCCATAAAAATTCTTTCAATGAGTAATGTAAATGTGGGTACAAAGTAACACTAAAATTTATAGAAAAATTTTGTGTATACATTATATCCAATCAATCACAACAATCAATACCAATTTTGAATAAAAAAAAAGCTTTCCACAAATGGAAAGCCTTGCATAATTTAAGTGCAAAAAACTATTTAGATAAAAATTCTTTTACTTTATCCTTGTGTACGATAGCTTCTTTAAATGTGTAAGCACCGGTTTTGGGGCTGCGTACAGGTTTAATAACTTTAGTCCAGTTTTTTGCTTCAGCGGCGGCCTTTTGGTCTTTGGTCTTAATCGCTGTTTTTGCTGCTTTTGCCATAATTATTTAATTTCTTTATGAACAGTAACTTTTTTCAAAATTGGGTTGTATTTTTTTAACTCCAGACGTTCCGGTGTATTTTTTTTGTTTTTTACGGAAATGTAACGACTGGTGCCCGGCATGCCTGAGGCTTTATGCTCGGTGCATTCTAATATTACTTGTACTCTATTACCTTTCTTTGCCATTGTAATGGGTAATTTACTGGTTAAATTAAATTTTTACGCCGTCGGCTCTTAATTGCTTAATCACTGTAGCCAATCCATTTTTATTAATGGTACGAATGGCGTCAGCAGAAACTTTTAAAGTTACCCAACGGTCTTCTTCTGCAAAAAAGAAACGTTTAGTTTGCAAATTCGGCAGAAAACGACGCTTCGTTTTAATGTTTGAATGTGAAACTTTGTTTCCTGTTAATGGTTTTTTTCCTGTAACCTGACATACTCTTGCCATGATGCTATTTTTTTCGGGACGGCAAAGGTAATAAACTGAAATGAAATATCCATATTAATTTCATCTTTTTTATACAAATTATACACAAGCCGTGGAAATGTAAATTTTGTAGACAAAACAAATGAATTTTATGCACATTTAGCGATAACCTTTCAATACTGAAGCAAAAAACCAACATTATAACTTCCTTTTCAATAAAAAAGGAAGTTCCATCCTTTTTTATACAAGGCATTTCGTAACTTGCTGCCCAGAATGAAACCGTTCCTTCAATATAATCTCGATTTTTTAGATCATCCCTTGGGGTAATATTCCCATTTTTCGTTTTATTTTTTCATGCTTTAGCCTTCTAAAGGCTTTACTAATCATTCTATATTAATTTATTCATTTTTTTAAATTGATTGTTATGTTAACACAGCAATTATATAGCAGCAGCTATTTTATTGAATTAGAAGAAAAATATGGTGCCCACAATTATCATCCATTACCGGTGGTACTAGAAAAAGGTGAAGGTGTTTTTGTATATGATGTTGAGGGAAAAAAGTACTTTGATTTTTTAAGTGGTTATTCCGCTGTTAATCAGGGACATTGCCATCCTAAAATTATTGAAAGTTTGATTACACAAGCACAAAAACTCACCCTTACTTCCCGAGCATTTTATAATAATAAATTGGGTGAATTTGAAAAATTCATTACCAATTATTTTGGGTATGATAAGGTTTTACCCATGAATACGGGTGTTGAAGGTGGAGAAACAGCCATAAAACTGGCTCGTAGGTGGGGTTATGTAAGAAAAGGCATACCTGAAAATAAAGCCAAAATTATTTTTGCTGAAGGTAATTTTTGGGGAAGAACCCTGGCCGCTATTTCTGCCTCAACAGACCCATCTAGTTATAAAAACTTTGGCCCATTTATGCCGGGTTTTGAATTGGTGCCATACAATGATTTAACTGCATTAGAAAAAGCTTTGCAAGATAAAAATGTAGCAGCATTTATGGTAGAACCCATTCAGGGCGAGGCTGGAGTAGTGGTTCCGAATGATGGATATTTAAAAGGAGTTCGCAATTTATGTAATGAATACAATGTGTTATTTATTGCTGATGAAATTCAAACAGGCTTAGCCCGTACCGGAAAAATGCTGGCTTGCGATCATGAAAATGTTCGCCCCGATATTTTAATATTGGGAAAGGCTTTAAGCGGAGGTACTATGCCTGTAAGTGCCGTGCTTTGCGATGATGAAATTATGCTAACCATTCAACCGGGTGAACATGGTAGCACTTACGGCGGTAATCCTTTAGCTTGTGCAGTAGCCGTTACAGCATTGCAAGTAATTAAAGATGAAAAAATGGCAGAAAATGCAGAGAAAATGGGCAATTTATTTCGATCAGAATTAGCTAAAATTAATAGTCCATATATTCAAACCATACGTGGCAAAGGTTTATTAAATGCAATGGTTATTCAACATACTAATGAAGAGGCTGCCTGGGACATTTGTTTGGCTTTAAAAGAAAATGGTTTGTTAGCCAAACCGACACATGGCGACAAAATTCGTTTTGCTCCTCCTTTAATTATTACAGAAGCACAACTAAAAGAATCCATACACATCATTAAAACAACTTTGCAACAATTTCAATAGTGTTTTTATTTATTTTTAACCCATGTTAGATACCCATTTGCACCACAAAGAAGAACATTTACAAAGTTCAGATTTATTAACCGATATAGTAATTGGCATGAGCGACGGTCTTACCGTACCATTTGCATTAGCAGCAGGATTAAGTGGTGCAGTGGGGAATCAGGTTAACCTAATTTGGGTAGCTGGTATAGCTGAAATTGCTGCTGGTTCAATTGCCATGGGCTTAGGAGGTTATTTGGCTGGCAAAACCGAACTTGACCATTTTAATAGCGAAATAAAGAAGGAATTCTGGGAAATTGAAAATAAAACGGAAGTTGAAATTGAAGAAGTTCGTTCCGTATTTAGAAATTGGGGGCTAAGTGAACAAGTGCAAGAAGAAGCTACACAAGAAATTATTAAAGATAAACAGCGTTGGGTTGATTTTATGATGAAGCATGAATTGGGTTTGGAAGTACCCGACCCCAAAAGGGCCAGAAAAAGCGCTTTTAATATTGGTTTGTCTTATATTGTAGGTGGTCTTGTACCCCTTAGCCCCTATTTTTTTGTAAGTGAAGCCATTAATGGATTAAAAATTTCAGTTATTGTAACCCTAATATGCTTGTTTATTTTCGGATATTTTAAAAGTAAAATTACCGGTATTCCACCCTTTTTAGGTGGTTTACGTGTAATGATGATTGGTGCTGCTGCAGCTGCTGCCGCTTTTGGTATAGCTAAACTAATTGAAGGGTAATAATAACGCCGCTTATTTCATTAACGAATATTTCGCTCAACAGGTACATTTAATTTAGGTAACAAAGTCATTACTAATATAATTGCACCTAAAATTAAAGTAATATATAACCCCATTTTTATTTGTGGGCATTCTCCTGCCCTACATAGTGAAAATAAAACAAAGTTTTTTACGGCCCAGGCCATATTAATAAATCCAAGGAAAATATTGGTGCGCTTGGCCCATACTTTGGGAAGTAAAAAACCGGTTATTAGCAAACCAGAGAAAAAAACTTGTGAAATGATTTGTTGACCAAAAGTAAATTGGTCGTTCACAGTTCCATGCACACCATTTAAAGTTAAATTGACTGAGGGTATATATATCCAAGGCAAATAGCAATTAGCTATCATTAAAATGGCGGCAATAATTCCAATGGTTTGTGTATATTTCATAAAGAAAAGAAAGGATTACCAGCGTAATCCTTTTATGTTTAGAGGTCCCGAGCGGATTCGAACCGCTGTACAAGCTTTTGCAGAGCTCTGCCTAGCCACTCGGCCACAGGACCTTTTATTTCAGGCTGCGAAAATAAAGCATCGTAACTAAATACAAAATTCTAATTTTGCAACTTCAAAAAAAAATTATGAATACAATTGCTCCATCTGAACTTATTATTAATGACCGTGGTGCTGTTTACCACGTTGATTTAACACCTGATGAATTGGCCGATACCGTTATTACAGTTGGCGACCCGGACCGTGTAGAAAAAATTAGCAAACATTTCGATTCAATTGAAGTTAAAAGACAACACAGAGAATTTGTAACACACACCGGATATATTGGCAAAAAACGTTTAACTGTTATTTCAACCGGAATTGGGCCGGATAATATAGATATTGTGATGAATGAATTAGATGCACTTAAAAATATTGATTTCACCACACGTACCATTAAATCTAATTTACAATCACTAAAAATTATTCGGTTAGGTACTTCAGGGGCATTGCAGGCCGATATTCCTGTTGATAGCTTTGTAGTAGGTACCCATGGACTTGGTTTAGATAACTTATTGCATTATTATCCTTATCAAGCTAATGAGGCAGAACAACAAATTCTAAAAAATTTTATTGTACACACACAATTATCAGGAAATATTCAACCTTACATAGCCACAGGAAGTATTAGTATTTTAAAACATTTTGTTGAAGGCTTTCACCATGGTATTACCGTTACCTGCCCCGGTTTTTATGGCCCACAAGGTAGAGTATTGCGGTTAGGCTTAGCTAATCCGGGATTGGTAGATAATTTTAGCAGCTTTAGTAGTGGTGAACATCGAATTAGTAACTTTGAAATGGAAACCAGTGCCATATATGGTTTAGGTAAACTATTAGGTCATCAGTGTTTATCGGTTAACGTAATTGTGGCAAATAGAATACGAAAAGAATTTAGTAAAGACGGGGCACTGGCCGTTGAAAACTTAATTAAAAAAGCTTTATCTATTATAAGTACACTGTAAATTATATGCAACTTAATTTTTATAAATATCAGGGCACCGGTAACGATTTCATTATACTTGATAACCGAACAACAAAATTAGCTTTAACTACCGAACAAATTAATTTTCTCTGTAATCGGCGATTTGGTATTGGTGCAGATGGTTTAATGTTATTAAATCAAAGCAATACCTACGACTTTGAAATGAAGTACTATAATGCTGATGGTAATGAAAGTACTATGTGTGGTAATGGAGGCCGCTGCTTGGTAAAATTTGCTAACGATATTGGTTTAAAAAAAGAAAAATACCATTTTATAGCCATTGATGGCCCACATGAAGCGCATTTTGAGAAAAATGGTTGGGTTGATTTACAGATGAAGAATGTTGATAATATTGAACATTATTATGGTGATTTTTTATTGAATACCGGTTCACCTCATTATGTGAAAATTGTTACCGACATTGATAATTACGAAGTGTTTAAAGAAGGTCGGTCCATTCGCTTTAGTAAAGACTTTGAAAAAGAAGGCGTTAATGTAAACTTTGTGGAAATGGTGAATGAGGATACCATTACCGTTAGAACTTATGAGCGTGGCGTAGAAAATGAAACCTTAAGTTGTGGAACAGGCGTAACTGCAGCTGCTTTGATTTTTGCACATAATGATGCCGGATTTAACCGTATTGAAGTAAATACTCTAGGCGGGAAATTGGCAGTAGAATTTGATAAATTAGGCGAAAATTTTTCAAATATATGGCTATGCGGTCCTGCTACTTTTGTTTTTAAAGGCGAAATTGAATTATAAAAAAAATCACAAATTATGCACCAGCCTATTGCTTACGAAAAATTGAGTAAGCCTCAAAAATTCACCATTCGGGTTTACGGCTTACTGATTCATAACCACCAAATTTTGGTGAGTGATGAATTTATTCGTGGCAATTATTTTACAAAATTTCCAGGTGGTGGTTTAGAATTAGGAGAAGGCACACGTTCTTGCTTAGAACGTGAGTTTTTAGAAGAAACCGGTTTACACGTTACAGTTCAAGAACATTTTTACACTACCGATTTTTTTCAAATATCTGCCTTCAACACTATTGATCAAATAATATCAATATATTATAAAGTTTCCGCCCTTGATGAGGATATAGCACATTTAAAAACCACTTCAATTCCGTTTGATTTTACACCTGAGGAAATTGCCGATACCAATGGCCAGTATGAGAGATTGAGATGGATTCCGTTATCATCATTAACCAACGAATCTGTCCACTTGCCAATTGATAAAGTTGTTGTGAACATACTGATAGATGGTTTTCCTAAACAAGCCTAAACTAAATTTTACAATTTAAAGGCTTAAGAAATAAATTGCTTCAAATAAAAATAAGCTACCATTAAAGCCTAACAGCCATTTTGGCACCAATCGAATCAAACTTCTTTTAAAAATCAAATTCAACAGTAAATAAATATTCAATATAATAACCGCATGCCCTGCAACCAACCAATAACTTTCTAAATCTTTATTTTGAAATATTGGGCCACCATAATGCATAATCATTGTTAGAATAAAAGCTATATTACCAATAAAAGCCACTCGGTTTAAGAATAAAAATTGCTGTTTCATAAAATTTCGTTCAAAATACCATTAATTTGCTTTTGCAAAAAAACATGGTTACATATAATATGTTAACCTGTAATTGTTAATCATAATTTGAATTAAACATACATTGGTTTCTTTAAACAATAAAAACAACCACATGAAAAATGTTGCTTTAAAAAATTTATTGCCACATATTATAGCGATAGTATTATTTGCAATTGTAGCTGTTTTGTTTTCAAAACCCACCCTCGAAGGGAAAGTGCTTCAGCAAAGTGATGTTATTCACTGGCGGGGAATGGCGCAGGATTTAATTCAATATAAAGAAACCCATGGTCATTATCCGCTTTGGAATAACAATTTATTTGGTGGCATGCCGGCCTATCAAATTATTTTAACAGCAGCCAATCCGGTTTCCATAGTATATGCGCATCCGTTATTCATGTTGTTTTTACCTAAACCTATTGGTTATTTCTTTCTGTTGTGCATATCATTTTACTTTCTTAGTCAGGTGGTAAAAACCAATTATTGGATTGGCATAGCAGGAGGTATTGGTTATGCCTATGCCTCTTTTTCAGCCATTATTGTTGCTGCCGGACATGATACACAAATGCTTGCATTAGGATATGTGCCGGCATTGGTTGGAGCTATTTGGCTTATTTATGAAAAAAAATATTGGTGGGGAACGGCTCTCACCGCTTTATTTAGTGGGTTATTAATTGCTCAAAACCATTTACAAATTGCTTACTACTTTATTATTATAGCAGCATTTATGACCATTGGATTTATTATTCAATGGATAAAAGCAAAAGATTATAAACACTTAGTTAAGGCATTAATATTAACATTTATTGCCGGCGCAATTGGTGCCGCATGTAACTTGGTTACGTTGGCTACCACCAACGATTATTCAAAAGCCACTATGCGTAATGGCACTTTGAATTTAGATACGGCTGCCAATGCAACATCCACTCGTAAATCTGCAGGATTACCTATTGACTATGCCTTTAATTGGAGTTACGGAAAAGCGGAAAGTTTTACATTATTGATTCCTGATGTATATGGTGGTGCCTCAAGTGGTGAACTGAATGGCGACTCACACATCGCAAAAATGTTGCAACAAAAAGGTGTACCCGATGATCAGGCTGCTCAGTTTGCCGAAAGTATGCCTTCTTACTGGGGCAATCAACCCTTTACTAGCGGTCCGGTATATTTAGGTGCCGTTTTATGTTTATTATTCATTTTTGGAATAGTTTATTTGAAAACACCACATAAGTGGTGGTTGTTAATATTAACGGTAGTGGCTTTGCTAATGAGTTGGGGCAAAAACTTCATGTTCTTTAACGAGTTTTTATTCAACCACCTTCCACTTTACAACAAATTTAGGGTACCTACAATGACATTGGTAATTCCTCAGTTTACTTTTCCATTTGTAGCAATATTGGTACTGCAACAATTGTTTTTCGATATAAAAGACAAAGCTTTTGCCATTTTTGCATTGAAAAAAACGCTGATTATTACAGGCGCCTTTTTTGTATTGGCCATATTGCTTTACTTTAGTTTTGATTATGCTGCTCCGGCAGACGCTAATTTAAAAACGTATTTTACACAATTAACCCAAGGCAATACAACAGAAGCCAATAGCATTTATAATGCACTGGTTTCAGATAGAAGAAGTTTATTTGGTGCAGACTTGCTACGTTCTATAATTTTTGTTGTTTTGGCTGCCTCCAGTATTTTCTTTTATTTAAAAAACAAACTAAAAGTTACTTATGCGCTAGCAGCAATAGTTATACTAATTGCCGCAGATAACATAAGCATTGATCGCAGATATTTCAGCGAAAAAAATTTCCAAGATGAAGAATCAATTGATGATGCTTATTTTAAACCTTCTCCTGCTGATCAACAAATTTTAAAAGATACATCGTACTATCGAGTTTTAAACTTAACACAAGATGTTTTTAACGATGCACTTACCTCGTATCATTTTCATTCTGTTGGTGGTTATCATCCGGCCAAATTAAGTATTGTAGAAGACTTGCTTAATTTCCAACTAAGAAAACAACCCATGAATAGGCAGGTATTAAACATGTTGAATACCAAATACATCATTGTGAATAATCCTGCCACCAATAAACCCGAGGTACAATTAAATCCCGAAGCATTAGGTCCTTGTTGGTTCGTTAAAACAGTACAATTTTTAAACGGTCCTGCTGCTGTAATGAAAGCATTAAACAACTTTACACCAAAAGATACTGCTATTGTTGATGCTGCACAACAGTCATTGGTAACTTATACCAATACACCCGATACAGCTGCCAGTATTCAATTGATAAAAAACGATAATGATATTATTCATTACGTATCTAACAGCAATAGCAATGGTTTTGCTGTATTTAGTGAAATTTATTACAACAGGGGTTGGAAAGCCTATATTGATGGTAAGGAAGTACCTATTATTCAAACAGATTATGTTTTGCGTGGTTTGTCAATTCCGGCTGGCAAGCATGAAATTGTGTTTGAATTTAAACCTGCATCATATTATAATAGCACTAAGATTGCAATTGGTGCATCAGCATTGGTATGGATATTAATTATTGCAGCTATTGTTCATTCATTCAGGCTAATGAATAGTAAGCCTGAATAAAATGTAGTATGCGTGTACTAGCTATTGTTTCGTACAAAGTATTCCCGGCAGAAATGGGTGGGCAAAAAGGGATTGTAAATTTTTATACATCTTTAGCCCATTTTGATGAAATATTTATTGCTTGTGCCGGGAATAATAATTGGAACGATATTCCTTTCACCCATAAATACAATCAATTATTTCCCCAGGGGAAGGGTATTGCCAACTTAATAAAAGTACCTAAGCTGATTCACTACATTAAAAAAAACAACATTCAGGCCATTATTATTGAACATTCGTATTGGGGATGGTTAGGATTTTTATTACATATTTTCACCGGTGTGCCTTATATTATTCACTCTCACAATATTGAAGGCTTTCGATTTAAACTATTAAACCGCAGCTATTGGAAATTATATTTAAAATACGAAAAATGGATGCATCAATTATGTACCTACAATTTTTTTAAATGTGAAGAAGATGCAGACTATGCAATACAGCATTGGAAATTACATCCTTCAAAAGTGGCAGTTGTTCGTTATGGAACATTTCAGCAATCTCCACCTCCTATTCCAGAAAAAATTAATGCACGTAAAATTATTTGTAACAAATATAATATTGCTGAAAATAATTGTTTGTTGTTGTTTAATGGCACCCTTAATTATGCACCCAATACTGAAGCACTACAAAACATCATTCATCAGTTAATACCATTACTTCGTAATAAGGGATTCAATTTTACCCTTATTATTTGCGGTGCTGCATTACCCAACTTTGTGCGAAATGCCATTGAATTAATTCCTGAGATAAAATATATAGGTTTTGTAACAAATATTGAGGAAATGAATTTGGGCGTTGATGTTCTCATTCATCCCGGAACAATGGCAACAGGCATTAAAACCAAGTTGGTAGAAGCCCTTGCTCAAAATACTACCGTAATTACCACTACATCCGGAAGTAGAGGACTTCTACATAACATTGCACAGGAAAAGCTATGGATTGTGGCTGACAATAACATGAATGCTTTTGCTGAAGCAATCATATTTGCCACAAAATTAAATAAGGAAACCCCTATTTCTTTTTATAAAGCATTTTTTTGGGGTAATATTGCGCAAAATGCACATTGTATTTTAGAAAAATTGCATGAAAAATAATATTCAAATATCTGTTGTTATCTGCACTTACAATCGTGCGGCTTATATTGAGGCTGCACTTAATAGTTTAGTGCATCAAACCTGTAATAAAAATTTATACGAAGTAATTGTGGTGAATAATAATTCCACAGATAATACAGAGACTATTTGTCAATCATTTATAGCGGCACATACTGATTATTCTTTTTATTCCTTGAATGAGCCCAAACAAGGCGCTTCATATGCACGTAATACCGGTGCTGCGTTGGCGAAAGGGGCTTTATTGTGTTTTATGGATGATGATGCCATAGCCGAGCCTGATTATTTAGAAAAAATTATTGACTTTTTTAAAGCTTACCCTAATGCAGGTGGTTTAGGTGGAAGGATTATTCCAAGATATATTCCAAGCGAGCCTAAATGGATGAGTTACTATGTGTCATCGTTAGTAGGGAATTTTGATTATAGCCCCGAAATATGCGTATTTGCCCCGGGAAAATATCCTTTAGAGTCAAATATGATTATACGAACTGATGACTTTAGGTCAGTAGGTGGTTTTAATGAAATGTTACCGGGCGTTGTTGGAACTGTGCGTATTGGTGGTGAAGGAAAAGATTTTTTTTACAAACTGCAAGCATTAGGCAAACAAATTTATTATCATCCACAAATTATTGTACACCATGTTGTTGAAGTAAAAAAACTTACAAAAGAATATATGTATCGTGTGGCTAGTGGCATTGGCCGTGGTGAACGAAGAAGGGTTTTAGCCATAAGTCGTTGGGCTTTTGTTAAAAAAAATATTGAATATACATTTAAGTTAGCGGCATCGGTTATTTTAGCAATCAAATACACTTTTCAAGGACATCCTGCAAAAGCATGGCCGGTTATTCAATTTAGGATTGATGCATTTAAAGGCCTTTTAAACCACTAATTATGAATTTTGAAACATTTGTTAACAGAAAAATTAAAGGCACTTTAACCCGTTTGTTTGGCATTCAATTCAATTATAAGTCTGAAACCAGTAAAGTTAGAAAATGGGTATTACCCTTTTGCGAAGGCAAAGGATGCGATATTGGTTTTGGTGGTGATAAAATTAAAAAAACAGATTGTGATGGCATTGATTATCCGCAACCTTATGCCCATGCCGGGAAAGATAAAGTGGATATACCTTGCGATGTAATTAATGATGAAATTCCGGTTGCTGATAATACATATGATTATGTGTACAGTAGTCATTTAATTGAGGATGTACCTAACACAGCAATGGTATTACGTAAGTTTATCAGAATTTTAAAGAGTGGTGGTAATTTAATTTTGGTTTTCCCCGATCAACCTAAATATGAGGCAATATGTAAACGTATTGGCCAACCTATGAATCCATATCACGTTCATGCCGATATGGGCTATGATTTTATGCTACAGCAACTAAGTAGTATTTCTGATATAAAATACAAAGTGCTTTTTAGCAGTAATTGCGAAATAGACTACAATGTAGTAATGGTTTTACAAATTCAAAAAATTATGCATTCGTAATTTTAATCCCTAATGGCTTTAGTATTGTATTCGCGAATGCCATTAAACCGGTTGATTTTTTTTCAGCTTTAGCATATGCACATTGCAAATGAATATATTGTGGGTAACCATTTTCATATACCTTATTTCGGTAGGTTTCTAACAGCTTATTTAAAACGGGTAATTGTAAAAGGTTAAACCTGGTTTGATGTCTTGATAAAATTTGTGGGGTTTCAAATTTATATCCGCTGATGTGCAAAAAAACAAGCAGGTCCTCATTATTCACCCATATTTGATTGTTATTTAGGGTCAAACTTCTTTCATGTAAGTTCCAATATGCTACATTATAACCTTTGTGGTGCATAATAGCAATTTTATCGAAAAAAAGTGGAACCAAGTTTAGCCAGTTTTGATCAACAGCCATGCCTTCAGCAAAATTATAAAAGCATTGATTGGTTAACCTTTCAGCCCACCATTGCAAGAAATTATCAGTTATGCTGTGTTTCTTCATAGCAATAAATCCGGCATTGTAAATACCTGATTTTAAAACATCACGTTCCATCGGCAAGGCACCATCGTTAATAGGTGTAAAAAAATGCGGTGTAATGGCTATTGCATTATCATTTAAAATTTGCTCAACTTCACTTGGTGATTGGTAAAAATAAATATCGGCATCAATGTAAAGTAAAATATCAGGATATTCTGTATTAAAAATATATTGCGCAATAAAAGGTTTTAAAGCGCAATTCAGTTCAATTAAATTATATTGAATACTCATTGCATCAAAATTCGGAATAGCCAACGATTCCACTTCAACAATGCGATGAGGTAAAAAATCATCTTCTTTAAAGCGATTATTATTTTTATCAGCTAACCCAATAATTACGGTATAATCAGGTGCATGTTGTATTAAACTATCGGCCATAGTTTTTGCATAGGCCAAATGGTTAGCCGAGCAAACTGTAAACGCCATTTTCTTCAAACCATTTTCCATGAATTGCTATTGTTTAAAACAGTCTTTAATTTTTTCCGCTACAATAATTGTGTTCAAATAAAGCCGTTTATTTATCGGCCATAATTTTTCTGTTGCAATAAATATTAAATTTAAAAACGGTATCATTACTTGTCGCATCACTTTCTTAAAAAAATTGAATTTTGATAAAACAAAAACGCGATTTAACCAATCGTCGTGTAAATACACCATGAACATTTGGTGTAAAGCGGCAGTGGCATGTCCATTTTTGTCGGTTATTAAAATACGAAATCCATTTTTTTCCAATAAGCTTTGTAAAGCAAATTGTGTATATCGGGCATAATCAACGGGTATTTCATGTTCTTCCCATGCAAATGGGCAAGTAATTAAAATTTTCGCTCCGGGTTTTAATACACGGTTTATTTCAGGCAAAATGGCTTCCAAATTAAATACATGTTCAAAGACTTCCGAACTAAATAAACTATCGAAACTATGGGTTTCAAAAGGTAAAGTATGTCCATCATAAAAAAAATCAATTGATTCATTTTGATGTACATGCCCTTCACTGTCATAATCAACCCCTACATATTTATTTACATGGGTAAATAAAGTTTGATAAGGTTTAGCACCACACCCAAAGTCTAACAAGTTTCCGTTTAATTCAACACTGTATTGTTTAATTTTATTGTATAAACCTTTACGAATAATGTAAAGCGGGTGGCGAAATGATGGATTAAAGTTGTTTGAAACCATACAAAAATCAATACAGTTAAGTTGGCAAGATAATTTGTTTTGAATAAATATATAGGGCCTAAACCGTTTATTTGTTAATCGAATACATAAATTTGGCGCTTAATATAGCTTTTACCTGCATCAATTATTATGGGTAGCATACGTCACCAAACTATAGTTTCAAGCATATTAGTGTACCTGGGCTTTCTGGTTGGTGCACTAAACACTTATTTTTATGTAACCAATGGCTCGTTTACTCCCGAACAATTTGGATTAACACGCATTTTTTTTGATTTCGGGCAGAATATGTACATATTTTCCAGTTTAGGCATTATTCCTGTTATTTATAAATTCTATCCGTATTATAAAGACAATTTGCCTGCTCAAAAAATTGATATTGTTACTTGGGCAATGGGCACAGCTTTAACCGGTTTTATTATTTTGTTAGTAGCAGGTTTTTATTTTCAACCTTTAATTGTGCATGCCTACCAGCAAAAGTCACCACTAATTGTTGATTTTTATTACCTTATGTTTCCCTTTGCTTTAGGTATGCTACTTTTTTCAGTGTTAGAAGCGTATTGTTGGGCCATACATCAAACTATTATTTCCAACTTCTTAAAAGAAACCGTAATGCGCATAATTACTACGGTTTTTATCTTATTATTTTATTTCAGAATCATTTCATTTAACACATTTGTTTGGCTGTTTACCTTTTTATATGTTTTCATATTTGTGGTGTTGGTGGTGTATTTACGCAAAAAAGGCCAATTGTATTTCCCATTTCAAATTAGCCGTGTAACCAAAAAGTTTCGCAAAAAAATGTTGAGTATGCAGGCTTTTATTTTTGGTGGAACCTTAATAAGCTCTATTGCAGCAACTGTTGATAGTGTATTTATTGCACATTTTCAGGATTTAGTTTCAGTAGGAATTTTTGGATTATCACAGTACGCGGCTAATTTGGTGCAAGTACCCCAACGCAGTATTCAAGCTATTGCAACGGGCTATTTGGCCAAAGCCTGGAAGGATAAAGATTACAAAGAAATTAATAGAATCTATGTTCGGTCGTGTATTAATTTGCTACTATTAGCGCTTTTTATATTTGGTAATATTTGGCTCAATGTATCGCAAGGCATGGAAGTATTGCATGTGCAAAACAAATACCAATCAGGTTTAGGGGTATTATTTATTTTAGGCATGGCAAGAATTATAGATGCAGGAACCGGAGTAAATAATGTGGTAATTAACACCTCAACCTATTGGAAATTTGATTTCAATTCCGGTGTCATATTATTAACTTTACGCCTTCCATTAACTTGGTTTTTAATAAAACATTATGGCATTATAGGCTCTGCTATAGGTGAATTGGCTTCATATACTATTTATAATTTTATTCGATTTGAATTTTTAAGAAGAAAGTTTCAAATGCAGCCCTTTAATGTTAAAACGGTAATAGCCCTTTTATTAGGTTTTGCAGCATTTTTTATAAGCTATTTTTTATTTAACCATATGATTGGATGGACGGGCATTATATTTCGCTCGGCAATTTTTTCTATTCTATTCATAGTTGGTATATTTATATTCAAATTAACACCCGATGCACATCAGCTTTTTGAAAAGTGGATGCGAAAAAATAAATAACCTAACCTGGTAAAACCTGAAATGCCATGCTTAATTTTTTAAAAGGATTGGTATATGACCTGGTTTTAATACTTGCCATTACCGGAAGAAGAAAAAAAAATACAACTCCTAAAGCACTAATAATACGAACAGATGAAATTGGTGATTTTGTTTTATGGCAATCTTTTATTGCTGAAATGGTGCAATGTACTTTATTACAAAATTATGCAGTTGACTTTGTGGGCAATACATCAATAAGAACACTCTTTAATCTGCAAGCAAAAAATTATTTTTCTAATAGTATTTGGTTGCATAAGAATGCATTTAAAACCAATATGTTTTACCGATATAGGTTTCTGAGAAATATTTACTTGGAAAGATATGACATCGTAATCAATCCTATATATAGCCGTGCCAAACGCATTGATGATAGTATTGTAAAAGCGGCTAAAGCTAAAAATACTTATGGTATGTATAGAAATAAGCAGAATTATGCGTCTTATGAACAGTTATATGATTTTAGATTATACAAATATTTAATGCCTGAAATGCAAAAACCGGTATTTGAATTTTATAGAAATAAAGCATTTACTGAATTTGTAACAGGTAAAACCAGTGAAGTTTTTAAGCCAACATTCCCTATTAATATTATACATTCAGATGTTACTTCGCGAATTTATCACGATTACTTCGTTATATTTCCCGGCTCACGTCATGAGAAAAGAATTTGGCCTGCTGAAAATTTTGTAGAAGTAAGCAATTATTTATATGAACGATTTAATTGGATGGCCGTAGTTTGTGGTTCAAGAAATGACTTACAATACAGCCGATTATTTGTAAAACAATATAATCATCCGCTTAAAGATTTAACTAATAAAACTACCTTGCCGGAATTATTATTGGTTTTAAAAAATGCCAAATGTTTAATTAGTGTTGATACTGGTTCAATTCACTTGGCTGCACTTGTAAACACCACCACATTTGGTGTTTTTAATGGATCGCAATATGGTCGATTTGCACCGTATCCTGAAACAATCAGTAACAATATTGTAGCAGTTTATCCGAATACAATAGATGATGCAGTTCAAAAAAATGATGTAAAAATGATGAAGAAATTAGAATATGTAGTAAACATTCCTTATACCGATGTAACCGCAATAAAAATGATTACTACAATAAAAAAATTTTTCGATACCCATCCCCCACATTAACTTGCATTTGTACAATACAAAGTAGAAAATGATTTTTAAACCCATTAAAGCCTTCAAAGTATTATTTGGTTTAGAGGCTAAACAAGCTCCTTACCCATTAGATTTTGAACCTTTTCATATACAGATTATTGAAAAAGTAAGACCTTACACCATGACCAGCAATGAACGGTTATTTGGTCTTATTGAAGCAGTTAAGTACGTTATTCAACATAATATTCCCGGTGACTTCGTAGAATGCGGCGTTTGGAAAGGCGGCAGTATGATGGCTATTGCCGAAACTTTATTGAAATTAGGCATTAACAACAGGCAGCTTTATTTATATGATACTTTTTCAGGTATGACTGCTCCAACTGAAGAAGATAAAGATTCATTGAATCGAAATGCGGCAGATCAATTAGAAAATGACGCCGACAATAAATCAGAAAGTGTAGTATGGGCTTATTCTACTTTAGATGAAGTAAAAAAGAATTTTGCCAATATTGCTTATCCTTCAGAAAATATTCATTTCATAAAAGGAGATATCCTGCAAACTATTCCAAATTATATACCCAATCAAATTGCATTATTAAGATTAGATACTGATTGGTATGCCTCAACCCGTCATGAAATGATACACCTTTATCCATTATTAAATAAAAACGGAGTTTTAATTATTGACGATTATGGTTTTTGGAAAGGATCACGGCAGGCAGTTGACGAATACATTACTGAGCAAAATATTCAAATATTGTTGAATAGAATGGATGATACCGGTAGGATTGCCATAAAAATGTAATCTTCATCAGTGGTTTTCTAGACCTAACTTTTTCTTAATAAGAAATAAAAATTTTCCAACTCTTGTTTGCAACAATAAATACAGCATTTTTAAACGCCATTGCCATAAGCGACATTTCAACGAGAAACCAAAATGATGTTCATATATTGCTATATTTTCTTTTAAAGAGGCTAAATATTGTGTTGAACTAATTCCTGCATCATCAAATTTGGCTACAGGGGCATTATAAAAAGCATAAGGTTCATTTTTAATTTTGCAAAGCATATCATAATCCATTCCAATTTTGTATTGCATATTAAAATAACCACAGTTTTCATATACTTCTTTTTTCACAAACCAAGTGGGATGTGCAATACTTCGCATTCCTCTGTATAATTTTTTTGCATCAAAAGGCTTTCCAACGGTAACCCAATGTTGTGCACGCTTAATAATAATCTTTCCGCTCATCCAACTAATGTTGTGATGAGTATCTAAAAAATTATTTATCTCTAATAAAACATTGTCATTTGCATAAATATCGCCGGAATTTAATAAATGAATAAATCCTTCGGATGCATGTTTAACGCCTTTATTAAATGCATCTGCAATGCCTTTGTCCGGCTCATTTATCCATTGGCGATATGAAGGCTGTTGAGTTTCAGAAAGCCAATTGGCAATATTATTGTTAGTGGAACCATTAATAATTAAATGACAAAAAGGTTTATGAGTTTGTTCATCAACTGAAGCACAAGTTTTTTGAAGCTCGACTAAATTATTATAACAAATGGTTACTACAGTAATAATGGCCATGTAGAAATGCTTAAACGGTTTTTAGTAAAGATAGAAATAGTTCCAAACCTTTCCTTTTTTCATCCGTCAATTCATAACTAATATTTTGTGTGTAGTAAGTATGCAAATTATATGTACTATAATTTATCTTGGCCAAAACTTCATTTAAATGTTCAATTCCTAAAGCATTAGCCCTATTAAATTCGGTAATAAAATTTTCATTTAATGGTTTATTGGCTATCCAAGCAGCAAAAACAAAAGGAAATCCGGTCATTTTAATCCAATTACCTGCCAAATCATAAATAAATGGTGAAATTTTTCTTTGTTCTAATGCCCTATCGCCAATTATAACGCCGGCAGTAGTTCCTTTTATTTGCGCTCTAAAATCAACGCCACCATCCACAAAAATCACCTCTTTCTTCCAATAATGTTTCAACAATACTTTAGCCAAATTAACAGAAGTTCGGCTTTGGTAATCGAGCAGAACATGGGTAATTTCTTCAATAGGTTTTTCACTGAACAGGCAAACAGAGGCAACATCATTCACTGCGCCAATGCAATAATCAGTAATAATATAAGAAGCCTTCAATTTAGGTATAACCGCAACAGGAATCAGGCCTACATCAATTTCATCGTTTAATAGCATATTAGCGATACGGGCAGGATAATCCTCAACCAATGCTATTTGTTCTAACAGTGCTGTATTTATTTTTACACCATACAACAATGGCTTAGTATTTAAATAACTTACAGCCCCAACTCTTATTCTCTTGTCCAATTCGTTTACTTTTGCATGCAAAGAAAAGAAAATTCACTGTTTTAACAGGTATATGTTTTAAAGTGAAAGATTTTTTAAAGACCTAACTGTAACAAACTAATAAAACTTAAAAACATTCTTCACCCGGAAAATTATTTTAAATGGAACTTACTTCACTCACTGCTGTTTCGCCAATTGATGGACGTTATAGGAAACAAACGGCATCATTGGATAGTTATTTCTCAGAATTTGCTTTAATGAAATACCGTGTACAAGTAGAAGTAGCTTATTTCACATTTCTTGCACAAAAAAAATTTTTTAAGTTAACTGCAGCACAACAAAAGAAAATACAGAATATAGCTGAATCGTTTAGTTTGGCTGATGCTAACCATATCAAAGAGTTGGAAGCCACTACCAATCATGATGTTAAAGCAGTTGAGTATTTTATAAAAGAAGAACTAGATAAAATAGGTGCAGGCAATTTAAAAGAATGGGTTCATTTTGGTTTAACATCACAAGATGTAAATAATACGGCAATCCCATTAAGTTGGAAAGATTGTATGGAAGTAGAATATTTGCCGGCATTATTCAACTTAAAACAGCAGATAAAACAGCAGGCCCAACAATGGAAAAAAATTTCAATGCTTGCCCGCACTCACGGCCAACCGGCCTCTCCTACTACTTTGGGCAAAGAATGGATGGTTTTTGTTGAACGAATAGATAACCAAATTACCCTATTCACTCAAATACCTTATACAGCTAAATTTGGTGGTGCTACCGGTAATTTTAATGCACATATAGTAGCATTTCCACATAAAAACTGGATTCAATTGGGAAATGAATTTGTTGATAAAAAATTGGGCTTGCAACGCCAACAGTTTACCACTCAAATTGAACATTACGATTGTTTGGCTGCTCATTTAGATGCTATACAACGCATTAATAACATATTAATAGATTTTTGTAGAGATGTATGGACATACATTAGTTTAGATTACTTTAAACAAAAAACAAAACAAGGTGAAGTTGGCTCATCTGCAATGCCTCATAAAGTAAATCCGATTGATTTTGAAAATGCGGAAGGCAATTTAGGAATGGCTAATGCCATAGCTAACCATTTGGCGAATAAATTACCTATTTCTCGTTTGCAGCGCGATTTAACTGACTCAACAGTATTAAGAAATTTAGGTATACCTATTGCGCATACCATGATTGCCCTTCAGTCAATTGCCAAAGGAATGAGTAAGTTGGTTTTGAATGAAGCAAAATTAGCAAGCGATTTAGATGCCAATTGGGCAGTTGTTGCCGAAGCTATTCAAACTATTTTACGAAGAGAAAATTATCCCAACCCTTATGAAGCTTTGAAAGCTTTGACAAGAGGCAAAGAAGGAATTAATCAGAAAACCTTGCATCAGTTTATTGATGAATTAAAAATTTCGACAGCACTAAAAAAGCAATTGAAGTCTATTACTCCACATAATTACATTGGTATAGCGCCTAACTATTAGTTTTCGTTAAGTTATACTATCAACCTCAACATTAAAATTGTTGAATTTGGGATTTTATGAAATGGTAGAAAAAAGGCTGTCTTCAATAAAAAAGACAGCCTTTGTATTTATAAGTATAGAGGTATCACTAATCTATTTTCAATACAGCCAAAAAAGCCTCCTGAGGTACTTCTACATTACCAATTTGGCGCATACGTTTTTTCCCTTCTTTTTGTTTTTCCAATAATTTACGCTTACGGCTAATGTCACCACCATAACATTTAGCGGTTACATCTTTTCGCATGGCCGAAATAGTTTCTCTGGCAATTACTTTAGCTCCAATGGCTGCTTGTATGGCAATTTGAAATTGTTGTCTGGGTAATAATTCTTTTAACTTTTCACAAAGCTTTCTACCAAAATCCTGCGCCCTACTTCGGTGAATTAATGCACTTAAAGCATCCACTTTATCACCATTTAATAAAATATCCATTTTTACAATATCTGCTTCCCTATAGCCAATTGGGGAATAATCGAATGAGGCATACCCACGTGTACTACTTTTCAGCTTATCATAAAAATCGAATACAATTTCCGTTAAAGGCATTTCAAATATTAATTCAACCCGTGTTGGGGTTAAATATGATTGGTTAATAAGAATGCCTCGTTTGCCTAAACATAAGGTCATAATATTACCTATATATTCCGGTAAGGTAATAATTTGTGCTTTAATAAAAGGTTCTTCAATTCTGTCTAAACGAGTAGGATCGGGCATTTCATAAGGGTTATTCACCACAATTTTATCTCCCTTTGTAGAATATGCATGAAAACTTACGTTTGGAACGGTTGTAATTACTGTTTGATTGAACTCTCGCTCTAAACGTTCCTGAATAATTTCCATGTGTAGCAATCCCAAAAATCCGCAGCGGAAACCAAACCCAAGTGCTTTGGATGTTTCCAATTCAAATGTTAGTGATGCATCATTCAACTGCAGTTTTTCCATGCATTCCCGCAATTCTTCAAAATCATCTGTATTTACGGGGTAAATACCGGCAAAAACCATTGGTTTAACTTCTTCAAACCCCTGAATCATTTCACCCGGATTGGCAGCTAATGTAATGGTATCACCAACTTTAACTTCTTTTGCGTTCTTAATACCAGTAATTATATAACCTACATTGCCTGCGCTTAAAGCATCTTTGGGTACCATGTTTAATTTTAAGATGCCCACTTCATCAGCTATATAGTTTTCTCCGGTTGAAACGAATTGAATTTTATCTCCTTTTCGTAAAGTACCATTCATTATTCGGAAATAAACGATAATACCTCTAAAGCTATTGAATACACTATCAAAAATTAAGGCTTGTAAAGGGGCATTTTCATCACCTGCCGGAGGTGGAATTCTTTCAACAATTGCATTCAAAATATCTTGAATACCAATACCTGTTTTACCACTTGCCAACAAAATTTCTTCGGGCTTACAGCCTATTAAATCAACAATTTGGTCGGTTACTTCGGGTATCATGGCCCCATCCATATCAATTTTGTTGATAACAGGAATAATTTCCAAATCGTTTTCAATAGCCAAATAAAGATTACTAATGGTTTGAGCCTGAATGCCTTGGGTAGCATCCACCAATAATAAAGCACCCTCACAAGCCGCTAAAGCACGACTAACTTCATAACTAAAATCAACGTGTCCAGGGGTATCAATTAGGTTTAAAGTATAATCTTCACCCTTATGGTTATAGTTAATTTGAATGGCATGACTTTTTATGGTAATTCCTTTTTCACGCTCTAAATCCATATCATCTAGTACTTGGTCCATCATTTCTCTGGAACCAATTGTTTTTGTTTCTTCCAACAATCGGTCAGCCAACGTACTTTTTCCGTGGTCAATATGGGCAATAATGCAAAAATTTCTGATATTCTTCATACAACTGCAAAGATATAAGGATAGCAGTCAACTATGCAATTACCTGTATTTTTTACATTTAAATTATCTTCTTACCCAAAAAAGGCTCATATAAAGCCACTATTTGCGATGCAATTACAGATTGTGCAAATTGCCTTGCAGCAGAGTTAGCTATGGCAAAACGATTAAACTTTGAGTATTCTTGCACAATGTGTCTGTAAGCATTCAATAAAGCCATTTCATCACCCGGTGGTACAATTATTCCATTATTTTCGTTTATAAAATCGGCTGCACCACCGACTGATGAAGTAATAACGGGCAATCCGCAACACAAGGCTTCAAAAATGACACATGGTGCATTTTCCTGCCAACTAAATAAAACCAATGCATTGGCTTGTTGTATGTAGGTGGCTACCTTTTCATAAGGCACGGTATCAGCTAAATGCACATATGTTGATAATTCTAGTTGCTCAATTTCAGCTTCAATAACCGACGATTTTGGCCCAACAATTACTAATTGCCATTGCTGAAATTCATTTTTTAAAACAGCAAATGCTTTTAAAATTCCATTTACATTTTTTTGTGGTAACAAGGATGAAACATGCAAAAAAGTAAACTTTTTGGGTTGAGGTTCAGCTTTAAATTGGAAATATTGGGTATTCACCAAATTGGGAACAACTGTTACAGTTGACAAATTGAATATTTTTTGTATAACATTTGCCACAGTGAATGACACATTGGTTACTATTGCTGCTTGTTGCATTACTTTTAGTAATGCATTTTTATACCAAATAGGCTTTTGGACATAACTATCTATTGCTGTTTCAGCATACATAGATGCATGTTCTGAAACTATATAAGGCAGGTGCATTTTTCGGCACCATTTTCTAGCTATCATTCCGGCACGAAATGGTGCATGCACGTGCACAATTGCAGGTTTTCCATAAGTAGACAAATATTTCTTCAAAACTTTTTTATAGCATTGCATATAGGCACGTTGATACAAAAAAGTATTTAATTTTTTAATAGGTGTAGGCTGGAAAGTAAAATAAACAATCCATTCTTCAAGTTGATGCTGCTTGTTGATTTCAAATTTATATTTTGAATGAATGTTACTACCTGCCTGCAAAACATGTATAACAGTTATTGGCATTAACTCAGCAACGGCACGGGCATTACGTTGAATAAAATCGCCATTATAAGGCTCAAACGCATCGGGGTACCAACTTGCTAACCACAATACCTGCATACTTTAATTTTTTGTTCGGAAAAATAATGCAAACTTTCTCCAGTCAAGCTTTTTGAAAAAAAACACATCAACATTCATTTTTTTGAAATGATAGAATGACCATAACCCCGCAATTGCATAGGCAAATGAAGTAATGGCTGCAGCCCAATAAATAGTATAATATGGTATTATAAATATATTTCCTATCAAAGTAATTAATGCGGCCATTGCAGCTCCTTTTATATTGATGGATATTTTATTCAGTCCACCAAAGTATGCTGAAAGCAAGTTCAAACCTGCTAAGAAAAACAATCCAGGCATTAAAATAAGCATAACATTGGCAACATCAGAAAAGCTGTTGCCAAAAAACAATGTAATTATTGTTTTCCCAAACAACATTAATATTAGTGAAACGAAAAGGAAAAAAAGAAAAAAAACTTGAATAATTGTGTTGATGAAAACCGGAAGTTTATTATCCTGCTTCATGGCGGATGCATTAAAAATAACGGGTGCCATAAATTGAGGTATTAAAATAAATATTTGTGCTAGTTTAGATGCCTGCATATAATTACCCGCATCAGTGGCTGAAGTATATTTCTGCACAAACCAATAGTCTAACCTGTACACCAAAAAAAATAATAAATTAGCAGCTAATGCCTGTATAGCATAACGGTAAATATGATGCTTATTTTTTATTTGTGGGTCATTAAAAGTTTGCTCATTCTTTATAGAAACCAATGCCATGAACAATAATAAGCCATTTATTCCTGCAAAATAGAAATAGGTTTTAAATAGCACTTGGGCATGATTGTTATGAAAATATAAAATACTAATAAATATAATGCATGCTATATTTCCTATAGTTTGTAACAGATTTGGTAATATGAAATGCTGCGAAGCAAATAAAGCAGCCGTAAAATAGTTTATCATAAGTGTTCCGGCTATAAAAACATAAAAGCTAACATGATAATTATGACTAACACTTTGAAAATATTGCGGAAAGAATATTTGCATCAGTATCAATAGGAATATAACACCCATTAACTGCCAAAAAGTGATGGTAATTATTTGTTTTTTTGATATTGCTTTTCGGACAGAAAAATAAGTAAAAGCGCTTTCTAAACTCATTCCGCCCACCAATACAATGAATGCACAAATTGCGTTAATGTAAAGTAGTACCCCAATTTCAGCCGCATTTGTAAAACGGGCTAAAAAAATATTTACCAATAAAGAACTAATTACCAAAAAAAATCTAGCAATAATTTGTTGCATTAATTGTTTGCTAATATTCATTGATAAATGATTGGTGCTTTTTAATTGTACGGTAACCTTTTGCTGGTTCAAATATAAACCGGGTGTACTGCATAAATACACTATTTTCGATAATAAATTAATGGCTAACATGCTATTTCTAAAACATATTAATAAAAAGGCTAAAAGCGAAACAGATACTGGTTTAAGCTCCGTAAGCAGTTTGGTGGGTGGGCGAATGTTAAATAGGGATGGATCGCCGAATCTAAAGGTGAAAGGAATGCGTTTTTTTGAACGATTAAATATTTATCATGCTCTATTATCTATGCCGCTTTGGCGTTTCTTATTGATTGTTGTTGTATTCTTTATTGTAATTAATGTTTTGTTTGCCGGTGTTTATTTATGGATTGGATTAGAACATTTGGGCGGAATTGAAACACATTCGGCCACTGAAAAATTTGGCGAAGCATTTTTCTTTAGTGCACAAACATTTACAACTGTTGGCTATGGAAGAATTAGCCCGGTTGGATTTATGGCTAGTTTTATTGCCTCATTAGAAGCCCTTTGCGGGCTATTAAGTTTTGCCATTGCAACTGGTTTAATGTATGGGCGTTTTGCACGTCCTAAAGCTTATATTCAGTATAGTGCGCATGCTTTATTTGCACCGTTTAAAGATGGTGTGGCGTTAATGGTGCGCTTAGTACCTTATACTAAAAATTATCTAGTAAATGCAGAGGCACGTTTTACAATTTCTATGAAAGTTTTTGAAGAAGGTGTTGTGAAAACGCGTTTTTTTAGTGCTGCTTTAGATATAAACAAAGCATCTACCCTCATGTCTAACTGGACTTTGGTACATCCAATTAATCATGACAGCCCGCTCTATGGCCTAAAAAAAGAGGATATTGAAGCTGCAGAAACCGAGTTGTTGGTATTTTTAGAAGGATTTGATGAAAGCTTTTCTTCAACCGTTGTAACAAGAACCTCCTACACTTACCGAGAATTTGTATATGGAGCCAGGTTCAAACCCATGTATCATCCATCTGAAGATGGCAACAGCACAATTTTATACTTAGATAAGTTAGATGATTACGAACCAGCTTCACTCAATATTCAATTTGTATAAATATTTATTCCCAAAAATGAATAGGGTATTGCAAACAATTATGTTCTTCTTCCTGCATTAAGGCTTTTCCAATTTGTTGTAAGATGTTACTATTGATTGTGTTTTCAATATGAGGGAATAAGATGCGTTCTTCAAAACGTACATGCTTATCCAATAAATTTACATATTCCTTTAAAATAGCATGGGAAACATGTATTTTTATTTGGTTCATGTATTGTTGTAACGCAATGTGTTCATCTTTCATTTGTAATAAGCCTGTTTTCAGAACAGGATATGTATTTTGTAATGGGAATAGCAAACCTTCTTCCAACTGAAAATGATGTATTAAATCGTTTTCCCAAAAAAAAACACAAAAGTCTTTCATTACAATATTGTCTGCTTTTTTGGCTATACCCTTTTTCAATAATAAACAAAACAATAATGCATTGTGGTGTTGCCGCG
>Ga0310345_10001159_pt1 | contig 30906 bp, 29 predicted proteins | sample HC15DNA20500_MG_FD_204667 | JGI IMG/M metagenome (GOLD analysis project Ga0310345, IMG submission 204667) | Marine microbial communities from station ALOHA, North Pacific Subtropical Gyre - HC15-DNA-20-500_MG | ecosystem: Environmental > Aquatic > Marine > Oceanic | place: Pacific Ocean: North... | reverse complement strand
GGATCGGCGCATATCTCGATACCATCGGCGTCAGGACCCCGGCCATCCATTGGGAACTGACCGGGCTGCGGGTGAACGTTCAGGAACGCCTGTACGGCAGGCCCGCGTCTTCGCTGGGCAGCCCATCCGGCGACCCGCCGGTGGCGGCTTTCGCTAAAAGCTATGCCAACGCTGTCCTGCGCATGATCATCCTGAACGGCGAATTCCACGGCGACCCTCATCCCGGCAATGTTTTCCTGATCGGCGAGCAGGATGTCGGCTTCATCGACTTCGGATCAGTCGGGACGCTCACCAAGACGAGGCGCGACGAGATCGTTCGGCTCGTGCTTGCGATCGCTGGCGAGGAAACGAGCGAAGTCGCGGATGTCCTGCTCGCATGGGCGGGGGCGCCGAAGGTGGATCGCGATGCGCTCGCGGTGGATCTCGATCATTTGATCGGAGAGTTCAGGGGGACCGTGCTTTCTGGAATCGAGTTCTCGCAAATTTTTTCCCGCGTTTTCGATCTTTTGCGGGATTATCAACTGGTCCTGCCACCCGATCTGGCCATCCTTCTGCGTACCTTGCTTACGGCAGAGGGTGTCGTCCGATCACTGGCACCCGACTATAACATTGCCGAGGACACCCGGCCGATCATGACGGAGCTTTTCGCCGAGCGGTTCTCGCTCGCTAGCGCTCGGTCGGGTTTGAAGAAACTTCGCGGTCAGCTGCTGGGGTTGTCGGCGTCCTTGCCCGACATACTTGCCACTGCGAACTCGATCGCAAAGTCAGGATATGTGCCGGTTCAGCTCGATCCGCTCAGTATCGAGCAACTCGCAGGACTTCGCAATGAGCGTCAGTCCTTGAAAGGCCCTCTAGCTGCCGCATTGATCGTGGCTAGCGCATTGCTTGTCGATCAATCCTGGCTTCTGGCTGGCGGCGCGCTTGTGATTGCTGGGGTGGTGCTCATCCGAAAATCATAATGAAGGAGCAACTTAATTCGTGCACGGTCACGTTACGGCAAAGCCGAACTTAATGAGGATTTCATACGCCGCACTTCAGCGACCAAGACGCATCGCGAAAAAAATTTTTCGACCTATTGCGATTGAAGGCTTATTTTCCTCAATCAGACGAAACTATGGAACGGCAGCTTTCAGGCTTGTCCTCGCCTGACTTTATGGCCGCTATTGGGGCGCAAAGCCGTCGTGCCCACGAGAGCGCTTCTTTATCTTCCGACGCAGAAGTCTGACCATTCGCGCATCAGCTCACGCCGCTTGTCCAAATAGTTGGTACGGCGATAGGCCGCTTCCACTTTGTTGCTGACCGAGTGCGCTAGCGCCGCTTCCGCCACTTCGCCGGGGTAGCTTGTCTTCTCGGCGGCCCAATCTCGGAACGCAGATCGAAAGCCGTGCACCGTGAAGGCTAGCTTCGCGTAACGCAGGATCTTGAGCAGCGTCATGTCGGACATCGGGCGCAAGACATTGCGACCCGGGAAGACCAGATTGCTGCATTCAGCGTAGTAAGGTCTGGCACGTTCGAGCACGTCGATTGCCGCATCGGTCAGCGGGACCACATGTTCCTTGCCGACCTTCATACGCTCCGCTGGGACAGTCCAGAGTTTTGCGTCCAGATTGATCTCCGCCCATTTAGCACCCCGCACTTCGCCCGATCGAGAGGCAGTCAGGATCAGGAACTCAAGCCCGAGCCGTGCGACACTCGTTCGCTTGTGCAGATGCTTCAAGAAAGTTGGGACATCCTCATAGGGCATCGCAGCGAAATGGCCGTCCTGCTTGGGCTGCCGTGGCAGCGCACGACTCAGCGAGCGCATCGGCGCTTCGGTCGCGCGCATTCCGTTTGCATAGGCCCAATCGAGCACAACGCCGATCCGTTGCTTTACGCGGCGAGCTGTCTCTGGCTTTTCCAGCCAGATGTCGAGGAGCACTTCTCGGATGAGTGGGCCCTCGATGTCATTTACGAGCCGGTCGCCGAGCTTGGGAAAAGCATAGGTTTCGAGTGTATTGATCCACTGATCCTGATGCTTCCCGTTTTTCCAGGCCGCCTTTTGCTCGGAGTGGACCTTCTCGGCAGCGGCCTTGAACGTGAGGATTTCGATTTTCTGGCGCTTGCGCTCTTCGATCGGATCAATGCCTCGCTGAATATCGCGGCGCATGTCGATCGCGAGTTCGCGGGCTTCAGCCAATGTAACTAAGTCTAGTGGCCCTAGGCCGATGTCCCTTCGGCGCCCGTTTATGGTCGCGCGCAGCACCCAATACCCCTTTTTTGGGGCGGTGAGCAGCAGCGATAGGCCATCGCCATCCATGTAGCGGCCCGGTTTAGTGAGAGCTCGAATCTGAGCAGCGGAAAGTTTTCCCATAGCCATCCATCCTGGTTCTCTTCCCACATCTGCTCCCACAATAGTGGGTAGAAAGTGTGGGAAGGGTTAGAACAAAATAAGAACTAGAGATTCCGATGCAAGTCCGAAAAACCTCAGAATTCTGCGGCTTTCAGGGACTTTCTGGGATATCTAGGGATGGTATAGGTGGCGGAGACGGAGGGATTCGAACCCTCGATACCCGGTTTGGGTATGGTTCCTTAGCAGGGAACTGGTTTCAGCCACTCACCCACGTCTCCGCTTGCCGAGCCTAAGCCTGTGGCAGGCGAGCGGGCGCTATAGCGGCGGCTTCCCCGCGCCTCAAGGGGGCTTTCCGACTCGTTTTGGCACGAAATCGATTCGGTTCATCGCGCGTTCCTTGTCGTTGTGCCATTGCGGGATTCAACTATGGGTCGGCAGGGACACGTCCACCGGGAGGGTTCATCATGATGGTCAGCTTCACGCGCGGTTTCGCACGGTTTGCGCTCACCTTCGGCGGGGCGCTGGCGCTTGCGACCGGTCCGGTCGCGGCGCAGGTCACCTCAGTCGATCCCGACGTCGCGATCGACGGCGACCTGCTGGAAGAGGATGCCGGCCCCGAACAGCCGGCCCCCGAGAGCAGGCAGGGGCAGGCCACCCCGGTCGGTCCCGAGGCCACCACCCCCGATTCGGGGATCGAGAGCTGGCGCGACGATTATCCCGCCAGCGCCGAGGACGCGCCTGCGCCCGACATGGCGGGCCCCACCCCCGAAGAGGCGACCGAGCAGCAGGCCGACGACGACATCACCTATCGCGAGGACGACCTGATCGGCGCGGCGGGCAGCGTGTTCGGCGAAGGTGCGCGCGAGGTCGCCGGGCTGATCGAGCGCATCCTCAAGGACCAGGGCCAGCCCAACGGCTACATCGTCGGGCGCGAGGGCGGCGGCGCCTTCATCGTCGGCGTGCGCTACGGGTCGGGCACGCTCTACCACAAGATCGAGGGCAAGCGCCCGGTCTACTGGACCGGGCCGTCGATCGGGCTCGATGCGGGCGCGAATGCCGGCAGCACCTTCGTGCTGGTCTACAACCTCTACGACACGGAGGACCTCTACACCCGCTTCCCGGCGGGCGAAGGCCAGCTCTATTTCGTCGGCGGGGCCTCGGCGAGTTACTTGCGCAAGGGCGATATCGTGCTGATCCCGATCCGGGTCGGCGCGGGGCTGCGCGCCGGCGTCAATGCGGGCTACCTCAAGCTGACCGAAAAGGCCGATTGGCTGCCGTTTTAGCTTCGAGCCCGCTTGCGGTGGAAGCCGCGTCCGGCCATACGGCGGGGCATGCTCGAAAAGCTCGACACCCAAAGCCCCGACGCGCTGCTCGCGCTCATCAAGCTCCACCGCGAGGATCCGCGCGAGGACAAGATCGACCTCGGCGTCGGCGTCTATCGCGACGAGGAGGGTGAGACCCCGGTGTTTCGCTCGATCAAGGCGGCCGAGGCCATCCTGCACGACAGGCAGGACAGCAAGTCCTATCTCGGGCCCGAAGGCGATATCGGCTTCGTCAACGCGCTGATGCCTTATGTCTTCGGCAATGCCGATCCGACCATGGGTGGGCGCATCGCCGGGATGCAGACCCCTGGCGGCACCGGTGCCGTGCGGCTCGCCTTCGCGCTGGCGCAGGCCGCGGGCGCGAAATCGGTCGTGCTGGGCGAGCCGAGCTGGCCCAACCACCGCCAGATCGCGCGCGATCTCGGGCTCGAGATCATCTCTTTCGAACACGCCGCCGATGCGTCGACCACCGATTTCGAGGCGCTCAAGACGGCGATCGCCGATGCCGGCGAAGGTGACGTGTTGCTGCTCCACGGATCGAGCCACAACCCGACCGGGATCGATTACTCGCTCGCGCAGTGGCAGGAGATCGCGCAGCTGGCGCAGGAGAAGGGCCTGATCCCCGTGCTCGACATCGCCTACCAAGGGCTGGGCGAGGGGCTCGAGGAAGACGTTGCGGGTGCGCGCGCCTACCTCGCCGAGGTGCCCGAGGCGATGGTCACCTACAGCTGCGACAAGAATTTCGGCATGTACCGCGACCGGGTGGGCGCGTTCTACGTGCTCGCGGCCGATCGCGACGTGCTCGACAAGGCGATGAGCAATGCCAATTCGCTCGCACGCGCGAATTGGTCGATGCCGCCCGATCACGGCGGCGCGGCGGTGCGGATCGTGCTGCGCGATACCGAGCTGACGCGGCGCTGGAAGGATGAGCTCGCCGCTATGCGCGGGCGGCTGCGCTGGATCCGCGATACGCTGGGCAAGGCCGGCACGGCGGGTTCGGTCGACCTGACCCCGCTCGCGAGCCATAACGGGCTGTTCTCGATGCTGCCCATCGGCCCGGAATCGATCGAGGCGCTGCGCCGGGACCACGCGATCTACATGGCGGGTTCGGGTCGCATCAACATCGCCGGGCTGAACGAGGGCAACGTCGATCGTTTCATCGCCGCGCTCGGCGACGTAACCGCCTGAAGGGTAATGGCGATGGATCGCCAGCCGGTGCTCGAAGACGATCGCGTCCTCCTGCGCCCGCTGGCCGAGGCGGACCGCGAGGCGCTCTACGCGGTCGCTTCCGACCCGATGGTGTGGGAACAGCACCCGATCCACGACCGCTGGCGGCGCGAGGTGTTCGACGCCTTTTTCGACGACAACCTCGCCTCGGGCGGCGCGCTCGCCGTGATCCGCAAGGGCGATGAGGGGCGCGAGGACCGCGTGGTCGGCGCGACCCGCTACGACGCCTATGACGAGGAGGAGGGCGGCAGCGTCGAGATCGGCTGGACCTATCTCGAGCGCGCGCAATGGGGGAAGGGCATCAACCCCGCGATGAAGCGGCTGATGCTCGCCCATGCCTTCGAGAGTGTCGCGCGGGTGGACTTCCGCGTCGGCGACACCAATTGGCGTTCGCGCTATGCGCTCGAGGCGATCGGCGCCGAACGCGGCACGCGCTATGAACTGGAGCGCTACCAAGGCAAGCGCGTCGTCCACCTCATCTACGAACTGACCCGCGAGGCCTTCGAACAGGGGCCGCTGGCAGGCGATTGAGGGTCAGATCTGGCGGAGAGCATGGACTGCCGAAGCCGTGCAGGCGGCGTTTCAGCCGCAACTGCGCGGCACTATCTTCGAGATCATCTCCACGAGACCGCCGCAATCGTCGGCTGCGTGTCGCTACCTTTCGGTCGTTGGGTCAATTATCTTGGAAATTTCGGTTATTTTCGATGCCGGGAATCCGGAACGCTTTGCATGCTCGTGAATCTGCTCTTCGCTCTCGGCTAGGTAGATGCAGAACGTCTTGTCGCCGGCCACGTATGAGTGTTCCCACTGTATTCCGGATATTTCCGACAATGCTTTGTTCGAAGTCTTCGCAGCACCGCCCAATCCATCCCGATCCATCTGCCCGACGCCAGGCAAGTCCCGTTCGATCACATACCGCTTCATCATGGTGAGTTCCTCTCCTCAACTGCCTCAGCACTTAATGCTTCTTGTTCGCAGAGTCGGGACCCGAGCATGAATCGTAGCTCACTTGGGCATTAGCGACAAACTCCGCTTGAGAAGGGCAGAAGCGAAGTCGAACCGGCTGGTCTGCGATCGGGTCGGTGGCCGACCCTAACCCGCCAGCGCCTGCATCCGCTTGAGGTAGCGCGCCAGCACGTCGATCTCGAGGTTCACGCCGTCGCCCTCGGCCAGCGCGCCGAGCGTGGTGACTTCGCCGGTATGCGGAATGATGTTGAGGGTGAAATCGCACACGCCGTCGTCGCGGTCGCGCACCTCGTTGACCGTCAGCGACACGCCGTCGACGGTGATCGAGCCCTTGGGGGCGATGAAGGGAGCGATATCCTTCGGTGCGCGGATCGTCAGCTTGGTCGAGCCGCCCACCTCTTCGCTGCCAACGACCTCGCCCACCGCGTCGACATGGCCGGTGACGATATGGCCGCCGAGTTCGTCGCCGAGGCGGAGCGCGGTTTCGAGATTGAGCTTCGCGCCCTCGTCCCACATGCCCGGCGCGGTGCGGCTGACGCTTTCTCCCGATACGTCGATTGCGAACCAGGCGTCGCCAGTGGCGCCGCCCTTTTCGACCACGGTCATGCAGGCGCCCGAACAGGAGATCGAGGCGCCGATATCGATGGTCGCAGGGTCGTAGGGGCAGGCGATCCGCACGCGCCTGTCGCCCTGCTGTGCGCTGTGGGTGACGGTGCCGATGGCGGTGACGATTCCGGTGAACATGGCGTCGTCCTAGCGGGTGCGCCGATAGATTTCGAGCATGTCGTCGCCGAGTTCGCGCCACGCGATGCGCTGCCAGCGTCCATGCGCGGCGGCGAGGTCGGTCAGCCCGATATCGCCGACCCCCGCGCGGCCATTGCCGATGATGACGGGCGCGCGGTAGATCAGGAGCTTATCCACGAAATCGCGCTCGAGGAACGCCGCCGCCGCGCCGCCGCCGCCTTCGACCATCAGGTACTGAAGATCGGAGAGGGCCGAGAGGTCGTCGAGCCCGGACAGCGCGTTCCAGCCCTCGGGCGCATCGCCGCGAGTCAGCACGAAGCGTTCGGGCGAGCGATCCTCCAGCCCCGGCAGGCGCACGTCGAGACTCGGATTGTCTGCGCGCAAAGTCGCGCCGCCGACGAGAATCGCGTCGACCGCCGCGCGTTCGCGATGGGTGTGGGCGCGGGCCTGCTCACCAGTGATCCACTTGCTGGTGCCATCGGCAAGCGCGATCTTGCCGTCGAGCGAGAGCGCGAGCTTGAGCGTGATATGCGGACGGCCTTCGCGCCGCTGGATCAGATATCCGGCAAGGCTCTCATGGCTGGCCGGATCGTCGACCACCTCGGCCTCGATCCCCGTCGCGCGCAGTTTCTCGATTCCCTTGCCCGCGGTGCGCGGATCGGGATCGGCCACGCCTGCGACCACCCGAGCCACGCCAGCCTCGATAAGCAGGTCGGAACAGGCCGGGCCGCGCGCGCTCTCATGCGCGCAGGGTTCGAGCGTGACGTAACCGGTCGCGCCGCGCGCTGCTTCGCCCGCTTCGTCAAGCGCCATCGCCTCGGCATGCGGGCGGCCTCCGGGCCGGGTCCAGCCGCGTCCGACCCCCACGCCGTCCTTGACGATGATCGCGCCGACCGCGGGGTTGGGGCGGCTCAGCGGGCGTGCACGCTCGGCGAGCCGTGCGGCCTGCGCGAGCCAGTCGGCATCGGTGCGCGCCTCGCTCGCAGCCGGACCCAAACCCGGGCTCACTCTTCGATTTGTTCGTAGGCTTCGGCCTGGCGCTGGGCGAGGATCCGCCGCGCCTCTGCGCGCTGTGCCTCGACCCGGGCGCGCTCGGCCTCGGCCTCGGCCTCGACCGCGTCGACGTCGATCCCGCTCATCCGACCGAGCGAGCGGTAGATCTCCTTGACCTCCTCGTTGCGCGCGGCCTGTTCGGCGGCCAGCCGGTCCTTGCGTTCCTGGTTGGCGATGTTGCTGGCGACGATCTCGGCATCGGTGCGACCTGGGGCGAGGGTCGAGATGATCTCGATCTCGGGGCGCTCGGGCGGGATCATCGCGCGTTCCTGCGCCATCGTGCCGAACAGGGTGAAGGTGATCGCGGCGGCCAGCGCCATGAAGCGCCAGCGGTTCTTGCCTGCGACCTTGTAGACCTGTCGGAAATCCTCGATCGCGCCGACCGGATTGACGTTTCGGATAAAGCCCATGCGTCCATAGATAGGCGCATTGGCTTAACCTTGCCAGTATCGCGTGCCTCCCGGGGCACCGCGCACCCTAGGGATAGGCGGCGTAAAGGCTGCGACCCTGCGCTTTCAACCAGCGATCGGACGGTTCCTGCAGCCCCGGCGCGAGCGAATCGCACAGCGCCCGAAACGCGGGCGAATGGTCGAAGTGGACGAGGTGCGCGACCTCGTGCGCGACCACTGCGCGGCGCACGAAATCGGGCGCCATCACCAGCCGCCAGTTGATTCGCAGCGTTCCGCCCGAGGAACACGAACCCCAGCGCCGCCGCGCGCTGGTGAGGCGGAAGGGGACCGGATCGATGCCCGCCGCGGCGCAGAAATACGGCACGTCCCCGGCCAGCAGGTCGAGCATCCGCGCACGCAGCCAGCGCTCGATTCGCCGGCCGAGATTCTCGTCCGGACCGCCGACCACCAGCCGGGTGCCGTCGAGCGCGATCCGGCGCGGGCGGGCGCGATCGTGATCGACCAGCAGTTCCTCCCCGCGGAACGGCAGCCACGCGCCGTCACGCAGCACGAGCGGTTCGGGCCGCGCGGCGAGCTGGCGGGCGATCCAGTCGCGCCGGTCGGTGGCGAAGCGCATGGCCTCGCGCTCGCGGCCCCAGCGCGGGATCGTGATCGCGACCGCCTCGCCGTCGGGCGCGATCCGCAGTGTCATCCGCCGCGCGGTGGCGTGGCGCCGGATTCGCACCGGCACCTCGCGCCCTTCGAGCGACAGCCGGTGCTCGCTCACGGCTCGTAGTCCGCGTCGTCGGGATCGATGATGTGCTGCTCGATCGGTCCCGCATCGACTTCGCTGATCACGCGACCCGCCACGCCCACCCCGGCGCGGTGGACCGCCGCGCGATCGCCGCTCAGCAGGTAATGCCACTCGGGCAGTGCCTCGCCGCGCGCGCGAACCTTGTAGGCGCAGGTCTCGGGCAGCCAGTTGATCCGGTGCGCGAGCCGCGGGGTGAGCCGCAGGCAATCGGGGACGAAGGCGAGCCGGTGGCGGTAATTGGTGCATACCGCCTTGCCGGTATCGAGCAGCTTGCACGCGACGTTGGTGTGGAGGATTTCGCCGGTATCCTCGTCCTCGAACTTGTGCAGGCAGCAATTGCCGCAGCCGTCGCACAGCGCCTCCCACTCGGCGCGGTTCAACTTCTCGAGCGGCAGCTCCCAGAACTTTTCGCGCAGGTCGGTCAGCGAATCCATCGCCGCATTTCCGCCAGCGTTCCCTCGACGCTTTCATCGACCGGGAGCAGTGCCAGTGGCTCGCCCTGCGGGCCGAACAGGTAGGCGCCCGGCGGCCCGTGGGTGACCTTGTAGAAGCCGTATTCGTCCTCTTCCTCGAGCGCGCGATAGGCAGCGAAATCCTTCACTACCTGGTCGATCTGTTCCTCGCTCCCGGTCAGGCCGACGAGGTCGGGGCCGAAATTGCCGGTGAACTGCGCAAGCGCCTCGGGCGTGTCGCGCGCCGGATCGACGGTGATGAAGATCGCGGCGATCTCGGTGTCGGGATTTTCCTCGAGATAGGTCTGTCGCGCACGCACCATGCGCTGCGTGTCGTAGGGGCAGACGTCGGGACACGAGGTGTAGCCGAAATAGACCATCCGGTACTGCCCGGCGAAATCGGACCAGCTGACCTCCTCGCCCGCGCCCGAGGTCAGGGTGAAATCGCCGCCGATCCGCGCGCCCGCCAGCGGCGGCTCTTCGGCCGGGACGTCGGCGGCGGGCGAACAGGCCGCGAGGGAGAGGGAAAGCAGGGCGAGGAGCGAGGCGGTGCGGGGCATGACAAGCGCGTTCATGGTCTGCTAAAGCGCGGCTCGCAAGGGGTGGCCGTACGGTCGGGCCCGGGCATTCACGGCTTTGTGCGCGGATGCCGGAAAATTACGTCGGAGCAAGTGGTGGCAATCTCAATTCGCAAGTCCCTCATCCTCGTGCTGAGCCTGTTCGCGGTGTCGGTGTCGACGCCCGCCGCGGCGCAGCTGCAGTCGCAGGGCTACAAGTTCCTCGAAGCGGTCAAGAAGCGCGAGGGACAGGAAATCATCGACATGCTCGCCGCTTCGAACAACCAGCTGGTGACGTCGCGCGAGTTCACCACCGGCGACACCGCGCTGCACATCGTCGCGCGCCGTCGCGACCTGCAATACCTGAAATATTTCTCGCAGAAGGGTGCCGATGTGAACGCGCTCAACAAGGCTGGCGAAAGCCCGCTCACGATCGCGGTCGGGTTGGGCTGGCTCGAGGGGGTCGAATACCTGCTGTTTCGCAAGGCGCGCACCGATGTCACCAACCAGACCGGCGAGACCCCGCTGATCCAGGCGGTCCACCAGCGCTCGACCGACATGATCGAGATGCTCCTGGAGGCTGGAGCCGATCCCGACCGCAACGACAATTCGGGCCGTTCGGCGCGCGACTATGCCCAGCTCGACACCCGCAATTCGCGCATCCTCGCAGCGATCGAGGAGCATGAGAAAGAGAAATCCTCCGCCCCCGTCTATGGCCCCGGAGGCTGACGGCATGGCTGATCGCGTGGCCGAAGACCTCGCCGACCTGACGCTCGACGAATTGCGGCTGGCGCTCGCTCCTCGAATCGCCGACGAGGCGATCTTCGACGGCTGGAGCGATACCGCGCTGGTCGCCGCGGCGGAGCGCGAAGGCGTCGATCCCGATGTTGCGAAACTCGCCTTCGAAGGCGGCGCGATGCAGATGATCGAAAGCTGGATCGACGCGATCGACGCGGCGATGATCGTCGAACTGCCGCGCGAGAAGCTTGCCGAAATGAAGATCCGCGAACGCATCCGCACGCTGGTGCAGTTCCGGCTCGACCAGGCGCTGGGCCGCGAGGAAGCGCTGCGGCGCGCGCTGGCGGTCATGGCACTGCCGCAGAACGTCTCGCGTTCGCTCAAGACCGGATGGCGCAGCGCCGACCTGATGTGGCGGCTCGCGGGCGACACCGCGACCGATTACAACCACTACACCAAGCGCACGATCCTCGCCGGGATCTACAGCGCGACGCTCGCCGTGTTCGTCGAGGACACGAGCGAGGACAAGGCCGAGACCCGCGCCTTCCTCGACCGCCGGATCGAGGGCGTGATGAAGTTCGAGAAGGCCAAGGCCAAATGGCTCGGCGGCGAGCGCGAGCATTTCGACCTCGTGCGGTTTTTGGGGCGGCTGCGGTATCCGGCGAAGTAGGACTTTTTTGTGGTTACCCCCGCCCATCCGGGCGGGCATCCTCGGTGTTATTCTCTCCGCTACGCTCCGAGGCACCTGCGGGCGCGCAGTCGCGCTTGCCTCCGCCTGATCGGCGTCGGGCGACCGCCTTGATCGTGTCCACTCGGCGCCCCCTTTCGATATCCGTCCTCAATTTGCGCGCGGTAGCGCGCACGCGTGCGACCGCACGCCGCGGCTTATGCCGCGAAGCCAAGGGGCCCGGATGGGCCGCGCCCGGCGTTTGAGGGCGCAAAACAAATGAATTTAGGCACGCAGACATAACCACGAATCCTCACGCTATTGAGAACCGATTGCAATTAGCGCGCTCTCATGCCAAGGCCGGAGCATGACGCTCGACACCCTCAAGCCCGGCCAGCGCGCGCGGATTACCGCGGTGGACACCGATTCGATCGATCCTTCGGACGCGCGGCGCCTGCTCGCGCTCGGCCTCGATACCGGCGCGCGGGTCGCGATCGCGCACAAGGGCGTGTTCGGCGGCTCCGATCCAATCGCGGTGATCGTCGGGCGGATGACGGTCGCGGTGCGCCGCGCCCACGCCCGCGCGCTCTCGGTTGAGCCCGCCGCGCATACCGAAGAAGAGCAGGCGGGGGCCTGACATGACCCGCCAGCAACGTCTCGTGGCCCTTGCGGGCAATCCCAACGCGGGCAAGAGCGCGCTGTTCAACGCACTCACCGGTGCGCGGCAGAAGATCGCCAACTATCCCGGCGTCACGGTCGAGCGGAAGGCGGGCCGGATGTATTCCCCCGCGGGCGAACCGATCGAACTGGTCGACCTGCCGGGAAGCTATTCGCTCGATCCGTCGAGCCCCGACGAGGAAGTTACCCGCAAGGTCGTGATGGGCGAGTTCGAGGGCGAAACGCAGCCCGATTCGCTGATCATCGTGATCGATGCGGCGAATATCGAACAGCACCTCGTCTTCGCGCAGGAATTGCTCAGCCTCGGCCTGCCGACGGTGATCGCGCTCAACATGGTCGATTTGGCCGAGCGCGACGGGCTGGTGCTCGATCCGGCGGCCTTGTCCGAAGCGCTGGGCGTACCCGTGATTCCGACCGTGGCGGTGCGCCGCAAGGGGCTCGACGAATTGCGCGCCGCGCTCGCCTCGCTCGACGGGGCTCCCGCGCGCGAACCGCGCCCGAGCATCGGGCTGACCGAGCGGCGCGTCTCGGCCGAGGCGATCGCCGACGCCGCGATCCTCTCCGAAACCGCGACCCGCCGCCTGCACGCGCATCTCGACCGGGTGCTGCTCAATCCGTGGATCGGTCCGGTGATCCTCGCCGGGATACTGTTCTTCGTCTTCCAGGCGGTGTTCGCCTGGGCGACGCCATTCGCCGATGCGCTCGAGGGTGCGGTGGCGTGGCTCAGCCAACTCGTGACCGCCAATATGGGCCCGGGCCTGGTGCGCGACATCATCACCGAAGCGGTGCTCGCGGGCGTCGGCTCGGTGGTCGTGTTCCTGCCGCAGATCGTGATCCTGTTCGCCTTCATCCTGGTGATGGAAGCGACCGGCTACATGGCACGCGCGGCCTTCCTGATGGACCGGATGATGAGCTTCGTCGGCCTCTCGGGCCGCAGCTTCATCCCGCTGCTGTCGAGCTTCGCCTGCGCGATTCCCGGGATCATGGCGACGCGTTCGATCGCCGATCCGAAGGACCGGCTGACCACGATCCTCGTCGCCCCGCTGATGACATGTTCGGCGCGGTTGCCGGTCTATGCGGTGATCATCGCCGCGTTCATCCCGCGCCAGAGCGTGGGCCCGGGCATCGGATTGCAGGGGCTCGTCCTGTTCCTGCTCTACGTCGCCGGGATTATCGGCGCGATGGCGGTCGCGCTGGTGCTGCGTCGCTCGGTGACGAAGGGCGCGGGCTCGGGCTTCATCATGGAACTGCCGAAATACCAGTGGCCGCAATTGAAGGATCTCGCGATCGGGCTGTGGCAGCGGGCGTGGATATTCCTGCGCCGCGCGGGCACGATCATCTTCATCGCCACCGCGCTCCTCTGGGTGCTGCTGAGCTTTCCCAAGGCCGGGCCGGGCGAAAGCCAGGTCGATGCCAGCATCGCCGGCAAGATCGGCAGCGCGATCCACGTCGTGGTCGAGCCGATCGGGTTCAATCGCGACATCGCGATGAGCCTCGTGCCCGCCATGGCCGCACGCGAGGTGGCGGTCAGCTCGCTGGGCACGATCTACGCGGTCGACAGCGACGACGAGGACGAGACCGCAGAGGCGGTCACCGCAAGCGTCGCCGCGCGCTGGAGCCTGCCGACCGCGCTCGCTTTCCTCGCCTGGTTCGTGTTCGCCCCGCAATGCGTCAGCACGATCGCGGTCGCCCGGCGCGAGACCAATTCGTGGAAATGGCCGACCTTCATGGTGGTGTACCTGTTCGCGCTGGCGTACGTATTCGCGGGAATCACCTATTGGAGTGCTGTGGCACTCGGACTCTAGCAAGGACGGAATATTATGGCGGGCTCGCTCAACAAGGTCATGCTGATCGGCAATCTCGGGCAGGACCCGGAGATCCGCAGTTTCCAGAATGGCGGCCGGGTCGCCAACCTGCGCATCGCCACGTCGGAGAAATACAAGGACCGCGACGGCAACATGCAGGAAAAGACCGAGTGGCACACCGTCGCGATCTTCTCCGACGGGCTCGTCGGCGTGGTCGAGCGGTTCCTCAAGAAGGGCTCGAAGGTTTATGTCGAGGGCCAGCTGCAGACCCGCAAGTGGCAGGACCAGCAGGGCAATGACCGCTATTCGACCGAAGTCGTCCTGCGCGGCTTCAACGGTACGCTGACCATGCTCGACGGTGCGTCGGGCGGCGGCCAGCGTTCGGGTGGCTGGAACGACGGCAGCTCGGGTCCGGGCGCATCCTCGGGTGGCGGCGACAACTGGCAATCGGGCGGCGGCAATGGCGGCCAGGGTGGCGGCAACTTCACCGACGACCTCGACGACGATATTCCGTTCTGAGTCGTTTGTTTTAGACCCTCATCACCTGCGCCGTGCAATCGGCCCGGCCCCGAGACGCCGCGCCTTACTCCTTCAAGCCCTTCAGCGCATCGGCGAGCGGTCCGCTCGGCGCAGGCTCTTCGAGGCCCTTCTCCTTCCGCACGCGGTCGGCATTCGGGCCTTCGGCGTAAGGATCGATCGCCAGCGCGAGGCTTTGCGCGATCGCTTCGCCGAGGTCGATCTGCTGGCCTTCGTACTCGATCTCGTCGAGCTCGTCCGAACCCACTTCGACCGGTTCCTCGACCGCGGCGAAGTGGCGCGGGGGGACGAAGGTGAGCGCCATGTCCTCGGCCAGCTCGGTTTCGAACGGCTCGCCGGAGACCGCGCAGTCCTGCACGATGGTCGCGGCGAAGGATCCGGTCGCGGCGATGTCCCGGCCCTTCTTCGCCAGCGTCAGCGTACCCGTAAGCGACTTGATCGCGGGGATGTCGAAGCGTTTGGCGAGCGCCGCGCGCTCCTCTTCGGTGGCTTCGTAGTCCAGCGTGCGGCCCTCGGCATCGCCGGTGCCGACCAAGCGCGAGAATTCGGGGGTGTCGCTCAAGCGATCTCTCCTGCGAGCAGTTTCCGGCTGTCCATCGCGCCGAAGCGGTCGTGCATCGCACGCATCCGCTCGGCCACGCGGTGCGCACCCTCTGCGCTCGAAAGCGAGACGTTGCGATCGACCGCCGCCTCGAGCGTGGCGTCGTCTGCAGCGGTGAGCCCGGCGCGATAGGCCTCGATCCGACCGGCGAGCGTACCGACCAGCTTGCCGACCTTCTTGCCCACCATCAGGTCCCCGACGCCGCTTTCGCGCAGCTGGCCCGACATGTCGTCGACGAACAGCTCGGTCAGCCGGGCAGAGGGTTCGCGCAGCGGCTCGTCGCGTTCCATCCGGATCATCACGAGCGCGGTGACGAGGGTGATCGCATCGAAGCGGCCCTCGACCGTGTCGGCGATCCCGCCATTCTCGTACCACGCCGGATCGCGCGCCTCGCGCACGATGGCATGCCACAGCGGGCGCAGCGCCTCGGCGGGGTCGGGCTTGGTCGAGAAGAAGCGGGAGAGAAAGCGTTTCAAGGGGATTTCCGTTCAGCGGGAATTCAATGGCAGCGGCACAGCAATGCGGCGTGTTGCGAAGCCGCGTCGAGCCGCGTAAGGCTTGCCGCGCAAATAGGGTCGCCGCTGCCGCTTGGCAATCGGTCGGCCAGGACAGGAGTTTTCGATAGATGAAGCGGAGCGCGCTTACCGCGATCCTGATCGGCACGGCGGCACTGGCCGTCTCCGGCTGCACCTCGATCCGCGGGCAGAACGGATTCGTCGGCGACGGGGCGATTACCAATTCGGTCCTGCCGGGCGTCGACAACCAGGGCTCGGTCGAGCGCGGGCTCGGCCGCCCGACCTTCGTCTCGCAGTTCGGCGAACCCGTCTGGTACTATGTGTCGTCGACCACCGGCCAGCCGGCCTTCGGCACGCCGCGCATCACCAACCACTCGGTGATCGCGATCCGGTTCGACGACCGCGGCAACGTCACCTCGGTCGATCGCACCGGAATGGAGCTGGTCGCGCGGATCGATCCGAACGGCGACACCACGCCCACGCTCGGCCGCGAGCGCGGCTTCCTCGAAGACCTGTTCGGCAATATCGGCCAGGTCGGTGGGGTCGGCCCGGGCGGCGGCGGCGGCGGACCGCCCTGACGTACCCGGCGGCTTGAACGCCGGTCCGCGCGGCATATATCCCCGCGCATGACTTCTCAAAACGACAGCCACGGGCTCACCCCCTGGCACGGCACCACCATCATCGGCGTCAAGCGCGGCGACAAGATCGTCATCGCGGGCGACGGCCAGGTATCGATGGGCAATACGGTGATGAAGCCGAACGCCCGCAAGGTCCGCCGGATCGGCGAGGGCGGCCCCGAAAAGGGCAAGGTTGTTGCCGGCTTCGCTGGGGCGACCGCCGATGCCTTCACCCTGTTCGAGCGGCTCGAACGCAAATTGGAGCAGTATAGCGGCCAGCTGATGCGCGCCTGCGTCGAGCTCGCCAAGGACTGGCGCACCGACAAGTACCTGCGCAATCTCGAAGCGCTGATGATCGTCGCGGACAAGGACACGCTGCTGGTGCTGACCGGCAATGGCGACGTGCTCGAACCCGAGGGCGGGATCGCCGCGATCGGATCGGGCGGCAATTACGCGCTCGCCGCCGCACGCGCGCTGTCGGATTACGAGGACGACGCCGAGAAGATCGCGCGCCGCGCCATGGCGGTAGCAGCCGAAGTCTGCGTCTTCACCAACGATCAGGTGACCGTCGAGACGGTCTGACCTCCCCCGAATTCGTGGATTTTCAAATGACCGAAGCACTCACCCCCAAGGCGATCGTCGCCGCACTGGACGAACACATCATCGGCCAGAAGGAAGCCAAGCGCGCCGTCGCCGTCGCGCTGCGCAATCGCTGGCGGCGCCAGCGCCTCGCGCCCGATCTGCGCGACGAGGTGACGCCCAAGAACATCCTGATGATCGGCCCCACCGGCTGCGGCAAGACCGAGATCAGCCGCCGTCTGGCGAAGCTCGCCGACGCGCCCTTCGTCAAGGTCGAGGCGACCAAGTTCACCGAGGTCGGCTATGTCGGGCGCGACGTCGAACAGATCGCGCGCGACCTGGTCGAGGAAGCGATTCGGCTCGAAAAGGACCGCCGCCGCGATGCGGTGCGCGAATCGGCCAGCAAGGCGGCGATGGACCGGCTGCTCAACGCGCTGGTCGGCGAGAACGCCAGCGAAGCCACGCGCGAAAGCTTCCGCCAGCGCATCACCGACAATTCGATGAACGACACCGAAGTCGAGATCGAGGTCGAGGAAGGGCCGCAGATGCCGTTCGACCTCGGCGGTGCAGGCGGCAATGTCGGGATGATCAACCTGTCCGACATGTTCGGCAAGGCGATGGGCAAGGCGCCGCGCAAGCGCCGCAAGCTCAAGGTCCCCGATGCGTGGGACAAGCTGGTCGAGGAAGAGGCCGACAAGCGGATGGACCAGGACGACGTCAATCGCGTCGCGCTGGAGAATGCCGAGACCAACGGCATCGTGTTCCTCGACGAGATCGACAAGATCGCGGTCAGTGATGTGCGCGGCGGCTCGGTCAGCCGCGAAGGCGTGCAGCGGGACCTGCTGCCTCTGATCGAGGGCACCACCGTCTCGACCAAATACGGCCCGATGAAGACCGACCACGTGCTGTTCATCGGCTCGGGCGCGTTCCACGTCGCCAAGCCCAGCGACATGCTGCCCGAACTGCAAGGCCGCCTGCCGATCAGGGTCGAACTGCGCGCGCTGACCGAGGAGGACTTCGTCCGCATCCTCAAGGAAACCCGCGCCAACCTGCCGCAGCAATACACCGCGCTGCTCGGTACCGAGAACGTCACGCTCGACATCACCGACGAGGCGATCGCCGAAGTCGCGGGGATCGCCGCGCAGGTGAACCAGGGGGTCGAGAATATCGGCGCCCGCCGCCTCCAGACCGTGATGGAGAAACTGCTCGAGGAGATCAGTTTCGACGCCGAGGAACACGAGGGCGAAACGGTAACGATCGACGCCGAATACGTGCGCGAGCGTCTCACGGAACTGGCCGACGACACCGACCTGTCGAAGTATATTCTCTAGAGGGACGGCACTTACGAAAAAGCGCGGGACAGGCCCATGCCTATCCCGCGCTTTTTACGTGGTTTCTGCGTCGGGGCTTAGAGCCCTTCGACGGCCTTGCTTACCAGCACGCTCACTTCGACGCGGCGGTTCTGCGCGCGGCCCGCTTCGGACATGTTGTCCGCTTCCGGGTCGGCTTCGGCCATCCCGGTCGGGGTCAGCATGCGCCAGGGTTTCCACTGGCATTCCTGCTGGAGGAAGTTGACCACGCGGCCCGCGCGGCGCTCGCTCAGCACCTGGTTGTAATCCTGGTCGCCGACCGAATCGGTGTAGCCGACCACCAGCAGCAGCGCGTTGTCGGTGCCCTGCGCCTCGGCCGCGGCCTGGCACAGCTTGCGCTGGTCGGCCTGCGACAGCTGCCACTCGCCGGTGTCGAAATAGACCGCGGTGGTCGAACGCACATTGTAATTGTCGATATCGCCCACGCGGCTGCGCAGCGCGTCGGTCGCGGCAGTCTGCTCGGCGAAACCTTGCGCAGTACCGTTGCGGATCATCTGCGCCATTTCGAGGCTCTCGTTCGAGAAGCGCACATCCTTGGCGATGAGCGTGTTGCCCCACTGGACCGTTTCGACATCGACCTTGAGGCCGTTGAGCAGCGCGGCCTGGGTCTTGTCCGACCGGCCGAGGCTGAGGAAACCGTTGACCTCACGAATCGAGGTGGTCGGCGCAATCCGGATGTCGTTGGTCGAGCCGTCCTCGCCGTTGACGCGGATCGCGCCTTCCTTGCGCGCGGCGATCATGCCCTTGATGGTCGGGCCTTCGGGAAGTTCGGACAGGTCTGCCGGAAGCTGGCCGACGATGTCGACGCGGGTTTCGGCGCTCGCACCGGTCTGATCCTGCGCCGCGACGCCGGTTGCCGGAACGGCCAGCATCGCGATGAGGGCGAGGCCCGTCGATTTGCTGAAAATGGATTTCACTCTGACAATCTCCTTCGGTTTGCCCCCGAATGTAAGCTCTCGGCATGGCGGATCGGCCAATGCGGTCGCGCCTGCCCAATCGCCTCCCTAGGCGGGGGTTCCGACTGCCAGATGAACCGCGGAGGCGGCCCGGGGCGAAGCTGCGACGGGCCGAAGGAGCCGTGCAGGATTTGCGATGAAATCAGGGATGCGGGGCGAGCCCGATCTCGACCCCGGTCTTGTCGGTGAGGGCGAATCTGTCGACCAGGTCGCTACTGGCGCGGTTCAGGCCCTTCACCTGCACGCTCCGCCCGTTCATACGCATCCGCTCGACCACCTTGTCGAGCGCGCCGATCGCCGAGATATCCCAGAAATGCGCCTTGCTGACGTCGATCACGACGTGCTCTGCCGGATCGGGCTGGGTGCTTTCGGGGCCGAGCGCGGCTTCGAACCGCTCGACGCTGGCGTAGAAGATCTGCCCCTTGGCGCGATAGGTCGCGGTGTCGCCCTTCCGCTCGCGCACGACCTCGAACATCGTCATCACCTTGTGGGTGAAGAACGCACCCGACAGCAGCACGCCGACGAGCACGCCGATCGCGAGGTTGTGGGTCGCGACCACCACCGCGACCGTGCTCAGCATCACCACCGAGCTCTGCCACGGATGCACGCGCAAATTGGGGATCGAGTTCCACGAGAAGGTGCCGATCGAGACCATGATCATGATCGCGACCAGGGCGGGCATCGGCACCTGGCCGACCAGCGGGCCGAGCGCGGCAAGCAGGACCAGCAAGGTAACGCCGGCGGCGAAGGTCGACAGTCGACCGCGGCCGCCGCTGGTGACGTTGATCACCGACTGGCCGATCATCGCACAGCCGCCCATCCCGCCGAACAGCGCGGCGACGACGTTGGCCGCGCCCTGGCCCGCGCTTTCGCGGCGCTTGTCGCTGCCGGTGTGGGTCATGTCGTCGACGATCTGCGCGGTCAGCAGCGATTCCAGCAGGCCGACCGCCGCCATCGTCAGCGAGTAGGGCAGGATGATTTGCAGCGTCTCGAGCGTCAGCGGGACGTCGGGCAGGACGAAATAGGGCAGGCCTTGCGGAAGCTCGCCCATGTCGGCGACGGTGTTGACCGGCGCCTGCAGCCAGATCGACAGTCCGGTGAGCACGATGATCGCGATCAGCGGGCTGGGGACCGCGGTGGTCAGCTTGGGCAGCAGGTAGATGATCGCGAGCGCGGCGGCGACCATCGCATAGGCTTCGATTCCGACGCCCGGATTGCCGGGGATCAGCTGCGGCAGCTGCGCCATGAAAATAAGGATCGCGAGCGCGTTGACGAAACCGGTGATGACCGAACGCGAAACGAACTGCATCAGCAGGTCGAGCCGCAGCAGTGCCGCGATGCCCTGAAACACGCCCATCAGGATCGTCGCGGCGAAAAGGTAATCGACCCCGTGATCGCGCACCAGCGGCACCACGACGACCGCGACCGCGGCGGTCGCCGCCGAGATCATGCCCGGGCGTCCGCCGGTGAAACTGATCACGATCGCAATCGCGACCGAGGCATAGAGCCCCACGCGCGGATCGACCCCCGCGATGATCGAGAAGCCGATCGCTTCGGGGATCAACGCCAGCGCGACGACGATACCTGCGAGGATGTCGGCGCGAATATTGCCGAACCAGTCGCGCCGCAGCGCACCGGGATTTGCCATGACCAGGACCTGTGGAGTTGGGCGGCGCGATCGGGCGCCGCTTCTTCGCCGCTCCCAATACGGAATTGTGCGGTGCAGCACAACCTTGGCGGCGTGGACCCCCGGTCGGGTCAACTGGGCGCTTCGCAGAGTCCCCCCTGTTGCCTTCGGCACCCGGGCGGCTAGCCTGCTGCGCGCAACAGATCAGGGAAGGGGTCTCACATGTTCAAGCAGTTTCTCGCCGCCTCCACCGCCGCGCTCGCGCTGGGCGCCGCCGCGCCGCTCGCCGCGCAGGAGGGGGCCGATGCCACCATCTCCGCGCCCGAGATCGAATATACGATGTGGACGCTCGACAACGGCCTGCGCGTGATCGCGATCCAGGACGATTCGACCGCCGATGTCACCACTTCGATGTGGTACGACGTCGGATCGAAGCTCGACCCCGAAGGTCGCAGCGGCTTCGCGCACCTGTTCGAGCACATCCTCAGCCGCAAGACGCTGAACATGCCCTACAACCAGATCTACGGCCTGACCGCCGATGTCGGCGGCACCCGCAACGCTTCGAACGGCCCGGACCGCACGAATTACTTCGAGACCGTCCCGGCCGAATATCTCGAGCGGATGCTCTGGACCCACCGCGAACGGATGTATTTCCCGGTGGTCGACGACGAGGTGTTCAATCGCGAGCGCGACGTCGTGAAGGAAGAGTTGCGGCAACGCGTGCTCGCGCCGCCCTATGGTCGCTTCCAGCGCTTCGTGCTGCCCGAAAACGCCTACGACACCACTGCCTATCGCCGCCCCGGGATCGGCTCGATTGAGGAACTGAACGCCGCCACGCTCGAAGACGCGCTCGCGTTCCATGAGGCCTATTACGGGCCCGACACCGCCACGCTGATCGTCGCGGGGAATTTCGACGAGGCCAATCTGCGCGCGCTGGTCGATGAGTATTTCGCCGACATCCCGCGGCGCGAGAACCCGGTCCCGCTCGAACTGAACACCGAGGAACCCGAGCGAACCGAACCGCGCACGATCGTCGCGCGCGCGCCCAACGTGCCGCTGCCGGTGCGCGGCACCGTGTGGAAAGGCCCCAAGACCGCGACCGAGGATACCGCCGCGCTCGAAGTGCTCTCGGCGATCATGGCGCGCGGCGACAACAGCCGGTTGAACGAGGTGCTGGTGCGTTCGGGCAAGGCGGTCGATGCGAGCTTTTTCTACAGCGATGGCGAGGAAGCCGGGATGATCGCCGGTTTCGCGATCACCAACCCGACCGCCGACGCCGCCGAGGTCAGGACGATCCTCGATGCCGAGTTCGAGAAGGTGCGCACCACCCCGGTCTCGCTCGCCGAATTGCGCGAGGCCAAGAACGAGCTGATGTCGAGCACGCTGCGCCAGCGCGAGACCGCGCGCGGGCGGGCGTTCGAGCTGGGCGAGGCGCTGGTCTCGACCGGCGATCCCAAGGCCGCCGACAAGCGGCTCGAGGCGATCGCCGCAGTCACCGTGGCCGACGTCCAGCGTGCCGCCGCCAAGTGGCTCGATCCGCAGGGCCGGGTCGACATGACCTATGAGCGCGGCGAAGAGAACCCGCAGGACTGGGCGAACCCCTATCCGTTCCCGACCTTCCGCTCGCTGCCCGAACCGACCCGCACCCCGCTCGCCGTGCGGCCCGAGGCCGAGCGCGAAGCACCGCCCGCGCCGGGTATGAAGCCGACGGTCGAGGCCCCGGCGATCGTCGAGCGCACGCTTTCGAACGGGATCGAAGTCGTCGCCGCGCAGACCGGCGACGTGCCCTTCGGCACGATGACCGTGCTCGTCCCCGGCGGCGCCAAGTCCGACGCGCGGGCCAAGGCCGGGGTCGCCAACATGGCCGCCGCGCTCGCCGACAAGGGCGCCGGCGGCATGGGCGCGCAGGAGATCGCGGCCAGGCTCGAAAGCCTCGGCGCCAGCGTCGGCGCGACCGCGGGCACCGACGGCACCTTCTTCAGCCTCACCGCACCTGCTGCCAACATGCAGGAAGCGGGCGAGGTGCTCGCCTCGATGATCCGCAGCGCCGACTATCCGGCGGAGGAATTTGAACGCGAGCGCAAGCGGGCGATCGACGGCCTGCAGGTCGACCTGAAGGATCCCGGCGCGCTCGCGCGCATGGCCGCGCTGCCGGTGTTCTACGGCGATGCCGCCTACGGCTCGCAGCCTGGCGGAACGCAGGCGAGCCTTGCCGCGATCACGCGCGAAGACCTGCTCGAGCACCGGCAGGCCTACTGGCACCCGGCCGGGACCAAGATCATCGTCAGCGGCGGCGTGTCGGCCGACGATGCGGTCGCGCTCGCGGATTCGCTTTTCGGCGACTGGACCTCGGACGCCCCGGTGCCACCCATGGTCGAGGATGCTGCGGGCGAACCGTCGCCGGTGCGCACGGTGGTGATCGACCTGCCCGAAGCCGGCCAGGCGGCGGTCTATGCCGGAATGCGCGCGCCGTCGCGCTCGAGCGAGGATTATGTTGCGCTCGAGCTGGCCAACTCCGTGCTCGGCGGCGGTTCGAGCGGCAGGCTGTTCGAAGAAGTGCGGACCAAGCGTTCGATCAGCTACGGTGCCTATAGCGGCCTCCCGGCCCGGGCCGACGATGCCTATTTGATCGCCAGCGCGCAGACGCAGAACGCGACCGCCGACGAGGTGGTGCAGGTGTTCCTCGACGAATTCGACCGGCTCGGCAGCGAGACCTTCGCCGAAGAGCTGATCGACAAGCGGCGCCTGTTCCTTTCGGGCGGGTACGGTCGCAGCCTCGAGACCTCGTCGGGCTTCAACAACATCGTCGCCGAGCTGCTGATGTACGGCCTGGAACCGGGCGAAGCCGCGAATTACGCCGCCGACCTCCAGGGCGTGACCCCCGAGGCGGCCAGCGCCGCCGCGGCGAAATACGTCTCGGCCGACAAGGCAACGATCGTGGTGGTCGGCAATGCCGCCGAATTCATCGACGACCTGCGCGCAATCCGGCCCGACGTCGAGGTGATCCCGGCATCGGAGCTGGACCTGTCGCGCGGCGATCTGGGCGTGAGCGAATAAGGATCCGTGAAGCGAGGGCCGGGCACCCGCTCGGCCCTTACTCCGCCGCTTCGGCTTCCTCTTCCGCCTCGGCCTGCTGGCGCAGCCACATCTCGGCATAGAGACCATCGCGCGCGAGCAGCGCGCGGTGGCTGCCGCTCTCGACAAGGCGCCCGTCGTCGAGCACGAGGATCGTGTCGGCATCGGCCACGGTCGAGAGCCGGTGCGCGATCGCGAGCGTGGTGCGGTTCGCGCCGACCGCATGGAGCGTTTCGAGGATGTCCTGCTCGGTGCGTGAATCGAGCGCGCTGGTGGCTTCATCGAACAGCATGATCGGCGGATTCTTTACCAGCGTGCGCGCGATCGCCACACGCTGCTTCTCGCCGCCCGACAGCTTGAGCCCGCGCTCGCCGACCTCGGTGTCGAAGCCGTGCGGCAGTTTTTCGATGAAGGGCAGGATCGCCGCGCGGCGCGCAGCCTCGTGAATTTCGTCATGGGTTGCGCCACCGCGGCCATAGGCGATGTTGTAGCCGATCGTGTCGTTGAACAGCACGCTGTCCTGCGGGACGATCCCGATCGCCTCGCGCAGGGATTTCTGCGTAACCTGCGAAATGTCCTGCCCGTCGATCAGGATGCGACCGCCCTGCGGGTCGTAGAAGCGGAACAGGAGCCGCGCGATCGTGCTCTTGCCCGCGCCCGAAGGCCCGACGATCGCGACATGGCTGCCCGCCGGGGCCTCGAAGCTGAGGCCTTTGAGGATCGTGCGACCGGGATCGTAGCCGAAGCGCACATTGTCGAACACGATCGATGGTTCGCGCACCACCAGCGCCGGGGCGCCGGGCACGTCTTCCACCTCTTCGCTCTCGTCCATCAGCCGGAACATGTCCGCCATGTCGATCAGCCCCTGGCGGATCGTGCGATAGACCCAGCCGAGCATGTCGAGCGGGCGGAACAGCTGCATCAAATAGGTCTGGATCGCGACGAGATCGCCGACGGTGAGCAGCCCGCGGCTCCACTGCCAAACGGTAAAGCCCATCGCGAACAGCATCAGCGCGTTGGTGATGAAGGCCTGCGCGATATTGAGCAAAGCGAGCGAATTGTCGGACTTGATGGCGGCCGCCGCATAGGCGCGCGCGGCGCTGCCGTAGCGCTCGCGTTCGCGCTCCTCGGCGCCGAAATATTTCACCGTTTCGTAGTTGAGCAGCGAATCGACCGCGCGCGAAAGCGCCGTCCCGTCGAGGTCGTTCATCTGCTTGCGCAGCTTAGTGCGCCATTCGGTGATCGCCTGCGTCGTCCAGATATAGGCGACCACGGTGATCGCAGTGGCGACGACCAGCTCGCCGCCGAACATGGTGTAGAAGATGATCCCCACCGCGATCAGCTCGATGATCGTCGGGGCAATGTTGAAGAGCAGGAAATAGAGCATCGAATCGATGCTCTTGGTGCCCCGCTCGACCACCTTGGTCACTTCGCCCGTGCGGCGCGACAGGTGGAAGCGCAGGCTCAACCGGTGGAGCCGCGCGAACACGTCCTCGGCCAGCCGGCGGGTGGCGTCCTGCCCGACCTTCTCGAACGCGATGTTGCGCAGGTTGTCGAACCCGGTCGCGGCGAAGCGGCCGAGCGCGTAGGCGAGGACGAAGGACAGTGCGACCAGCAGCAGCCCGTCGCCTTCGAGCGCCATGGTATCCACCACCCGCTTGTAGGCGAGCGGCAGTGCGAGCATCACGCCCTTGGCGACCAGTACCAGCGACAGCGCGATCGCGATCCGCCAGCGGAGGCCGCGATTGTCGCGCGGCCACAGATAGGGGAGGAAGCGCCGGATCGTGGCCCAGCCGTCATGGCGGCCCTCGCGTGTCTCGTCCGGCGGCATGATGCTGTAAGTGGGGTGCGGCGGCGAGAGGGGCAAGACCCGGCGACGCGCCGCGCCGCCTAGTCGTCCTTGCCGAGGCGCGAGGCGTAGGCCTTCCTGAAGGCGCTTTCGAGCGGGACCGAGCCGGACGGAAGATCAAACAGGATCTTGCCGCTCTTGAAGTCGATCGCCACGCGGCGGAACATCCTCAGGTGTTGAATGCCGAGGATGAGAGCGGGTTTCTCGGTCAGGCCAAGGTGACGAAAGGGCGGGGCATCGGCGAAGGCGATCGGGATGTTGACGATCGAGAAGCCGGGGACCTTGACCTCGCCCGCCACCATCACATTGCCGGTCTGGCTGTTGCCGAGCACGTCTTCCCATTCGGCGAGCCCCAGTTCGCGCGCGCGGAGGCGGTTGCGGAGCGCGAAATTGCCGATCGAGATCTGCGATCCGGTGTCGATGACGATATCTGTAGCGATCCCGTCGATCCTGGCGCTGGTGATGATCAGCTGCCCGAGCCGCTGCTTGGCCCGGATGATGATCTCGAACCCGCGCTGGCTGAGGCCGGGGCGCGCATCGTGGACGGTGAGCGTGTCCTCCTCGAAATCGAGCAGCACGCGGCTGTCCTGCAGGCTGTCGAGCCCGAGAATGCCGTCGGCGCCGATCTTGTCGCGCGCCAGCACCGGCGAGGTGAGGCAGCAAAAGTCCATTTCAGCGAGCGTCAGGTTCTCGATGTCGACGAGGTCGGCTTCCTCTTCGCTCGCCATCCCCACCACGAGCGCCCGTCCGGCGGGCGCGAGCGCGAGGGCGGTGGCAATTTCGCGCGAGACGACGGTGGCCTCGGCCCCGGTATCGACGAGGAAGCGGTATGGGCCCTGACCCTGGACCGAGACCTGAACGGTGACCCGGTTGTAGCGCTCGCGCTCGAGCGCGACGACTTCTTCCTGCGTGAGCTGATCGGTCGCGCCCGGGTCGAGCGGGGGATTATCTGCGGGGGTCGCGCCGCCCAGGCCGAACGCGACGGCGGATAGCGCGAGGGACAAGGCGAATTTCTGCATCGAACGTCTCCGAGGGGGCGTTATACCACGTTCGGACACCCGGCAGAAACGCCGATCCACCAGCGCCGCTATCCGCCCGACCGACGGAACGAACTGGCCAACGCCCTGGCGAGGTCGCGCGGGTGGGCGAGCAGGCTGGTTGTGGGGTTCAGCCCGGTTTCGGGCGCAACCGAGCGCAATTCACGCCAATAGGTCGCAAGGCCGTCGCGCGAGGCGAAATAGCGATGCGCGGCGGCTTGCTCGGCGATCGCCCGATCGAGCCGAGCAGACTGGGCTTCGGTCAGCGCGATGTGATCGCCGTGGCGGATGCTCGCGAGTGATGCGGTGATCTGTCGCGCATTGAACAGGGCATTGGCCTCGTCGGTCAGATTGTCGCCTTGGCGATGGATGATCGAAACGTCCTCGAACCGGCAGACGAACTCGCCCAGCTCGGTCAGCCGGAGCCAGAACAGCCAGTCCTCGCCATAGCGCAATTCAGGCATCCAGCCGGCGGCCTCGGCGGCGCTGCGGCGGAACACCACCGAGCAGGTCGGGATGAAACTGGTGGTGAGGAAATGTTCCTGCGGCGAATCGAGTCGGAAGTCGCCGTCGCGGCCGAGCGCGGTGGTGCCGGCACCTGGGGCAAGACGCCTCGCCAGATGGCGATGGGGCGGCCGCCCGTCGGCGAAGGTCACCAGTCCATCGGCAAAGGCGACCACGGCCTGCGCATGCCGATCGAGCATCGGGGCCAGCGTGGCGAGCGCGTGGGGCAGGTATTCGTCGTCCGAATCGAGTGGCGCGAAGAGCGAGCCGCGCGCCGCCTGCATGGCCGTATTGCGCGAGGCACCCAGACCGCGATTGCGGGGCGAGACCACGAGCTGGACCGGGATCGACGAATCGGCCGCCCAGCGCTCTACCACCGTGGCGGTATCGTCTTGCGAAGCGTCGTCGACCACGACGATCTCGCCCGGCGGCTCGGTTTGCCGCGCGACGCTGTCGAGCGCGCGGGTGATCAGATGCGCGCGGTTGTAGGTCGCGACGATGACGCTGACGTTCACGTTGCCGGCCATCGTCAGGCCGCCTTTGGGCGGTGCAGGCGTTCGCTGACCAAGCGGGTGATGTCGTCGACGCTCGGATGACGCACCGCGACGAGCGTGCCGTACCACAGCGCCACGCCGGCCGCCGACAGGATCATCAACAGGCCCAGCCCCATCTCGGACGGCGCGACCCAGAAGCGATAGGCGAGGAGTAGTGGCAGTGCGGCGGCGGCGGCGGCGATCGCGGTCCGGGCATAGATCGCGAACAGTTCGCCCCAGCCGAACCGCACCAGCCGCTGGATGAAGACCGCGTGGATCGCCCACCAGATCGCGCCGTGGATCATGCGCGAGAAGGCCGCCCACCACAGCCCGTACTGCGCTGCGATGACGAGGATGCCGAGCGACAGGATCGCGTCGAGCAGAGTGAGCTGGATCGCCCGCGACCAGCCGCCGAGAAGGTAGCCGACATCCACCTGCATCGGGACCGCGATGAAGAAGGTCTGCGCCAGCGCGATCCACACCAGCAACGGCGCGACCTCGGCCCAGCGCTCTCCGTAGAGCCCGAGCACCAGCGGTTCGGACGCTGCGGCGAGGCCTGCCATCGCGCCCCAGGTCACCGCGCACAGCGCGGCGGTCAGGCGGAGATAATGGGCGCCGAGGTCCTCTCCTCTATCGCGCGCGCGCGCGAGGGACGGGTAGAATACTGCCGCGATCGGTCCGCCGACCAGCAGGCGGAATTGCAGCGCAAGTCCGGTCGCGCGGCTGTAGAGCCCGAGCGCGGCCTCGCTGATGACCTTGCCGATGATGAGGTCTGGCGCGCGCGCGGCGAACCCCGCAGTAAACGACAGCACGCCCGACCACCCGCCATAGGTGAACATTTCTCTCGCCCCTTCGAGGCTCGGCGGGAAGACGGCGAAGACCGGGCGCACGAACTGGGTCAGCAGCGCGCGGGTGAATTGATAGGCGAACACGCCGAAGGCGAGCGACATCGCCGAATAGCCCTGCCAAGCGGCAGCGATCGAAACGAGCGCGTTGACGAGATGCGCACCGCCCTCGACGAAGGCGGTCTTGCGGAAGTCCATGTCGCGCTGGACCAGCGCCATCGGCACCACCGCCAAGGGGGTGAAGATGAACGAGATCCCGATCATCAGCGTGATCGTGAACAGCGCCTCGTTGTCGTAGAAGTCGGCGATCGGGCGCGCCATCAGCATGACCACCACGACGATCGACAGCGCGACCGCGATTGACACGGTGAAGGCGACCCTCAGGGTCGACCGCTCTAGCTTCTCGGCCCCGACGAGGAAGCGGGTCAGGCCGAAATCCTGGAGGCCGTGGACCAGCGCGGCGGCCGAAAAGGCAACCGAGAACACGCCGATCTCTTCCGGCCCCAGGAAGTAACGGGCGATGATGACGCTCGCGACGAATTGCAGCGCGAATCCCGAATATTGCGACACCGCGGCCCACAGCGTGGCCGATCGCAGCGATATCTTGGGGACGGTGGGGGGCGCTTCGCTCATGTCACGCGCACCCGCACGACCGATCTGAGCCACTCGGCGATATTGCGCCAGCGGCGGGCGACGACCGTCGGGTCGTCGCACAGCGCCCGCCACAGGTAACGCAGGCGGATGGCATAGGGATCGCGGGTGGCGAGCTCGAGCCAGGCGCGCGCGCGCCGCGCATCCTCGGGCATCTCCTCCACGCGCGGCGCCAGCACCTTCACGCTGAGCTCGCGGATATGGCGCGCGCGTCGGTCGGTCAGGCTCTGCTCGTGGCGCCGGTAAATATAGAGCGGCTTGCGGATATGGTGGAACGCGAAACCAGCCGAATGGACGCGCAGCCAGAAATCGTAATCCTCGATCCCGAACAGCGATTCGTCATAACCACCGACGCGCGAGTCGACCTCGCGCCGGTACAGGAAACAGCATCCGATCGTGTTCGAGAAGATCAGGTCTTCGGGTTCGCCGACGGCGACCGCGCCGCCCGGCTCCTTGTCCCCGCGGAGAAGCTTGAAGTCGGCATAGATGATGTCGGCTTCCGGATTCGCCTGCGCTGCGGCGTGCAGTTCGGCCAGTGTCTCGGGCAGCAGCAGGTTGTCGTCCGAGGTCCAGGTGAACCATTGCCCGCGCGCCTCGCGAAAACCGGAATTGAGCGCGGCGGGCAGCTTCGCGTTTTCCGGCAGCCGGACCACCCGCATGCGCGAATCGCGCGCGGCGTAATCGACGAGGATCGCGGGCGATGAATCGGTCGAGCAATCGTCGACTGCGATCAGTTCGAAATTGGTGAAGGTCTGCGCGAAGATCGAATCGAGTGCGTCGCGCAAGTAACGCTCGCCATTGTAGACGGGGAGTACGACCGAAACGGCGGGGGCATGTCCGGGTAGGGGCGAATCCATGCTCATCCCGGGCGCTGCACATGCCGCTTCGGGCGATCCAACATCGGCACTGCAACCCTCCCGATAGTCCCGCGGGCCTGTCGCCCCGCTTTTCAGCTTCCGACTTCCCATAGAATCATGCCGTAAACAAAGCTTTTGCCGGGTAAGCGCCCGATTTTCCGCAGAATGGCGCTTGAAGGCGGAAACGAAATTACCATCTGTGAGGGACGCGGAAGAGGGATAAACTCCTGATTTCGTTATGGAAGGTCGATCTGTTGTAATTTTTTTGCAAAAAGGCGTTGACCGAATCCCGGACCACGCCTAGATGGGCTCCACCGACGCGGCGCTGACGGTTTCCACCGGCCTCGCAGCACTCGGTCGCCAACATAGACGGTCAGCCGGTCCCCCGGTGTAAATCGGGGATCACTTCGCTGTCCGCCTTTTGATGTTCGGTGGCTCTTTGACATTGTTGGTTTTCGATGAAAGGACATATGGGCGACGGCGCCCGGTCCGGGGAACTCAAGGCCCCGTGTACCGGTTAAATTAAGCCGACGACTGTACTGTCCTTCGTATCCATTACGTTTGACAGTGCAGGTAATCGGCTCCTTGTAGCTTATGCCTTGCCGGTTTGCGGTTCGCCGTGCCGGCCTGGTGTATGACACAAACTTGAGAGTTTGATCCTGGCTCAGAACGAACGCTGGCGGCATGCCTAACACATGCAAGTCGAACGAAGCCTTCGGGCTTAGTGGCGCACGGGTGCGTAACGCGTGGGAATCTACCCAGGGGTCCGGGATAACAGTTGGAAACGACTGCTAATACCGGATGATGACTTCGGTCCAAAGATTTATTGCCCTTGGATGAGCCCGCGTTGGATTAGCTAGTTGGTGAGGTAAAGGCTCACCAAGGCGACGATCCATAGCTGGTCTGAGAGGATGATCAGCCACACTGGGACTGAGACACGGCCCAGACTCCTACGGGAGGCAGCAGTGGGGAATATTGGACAATGGGCGAAAGCCTGATCCAGCAATGCCGC
>Ga0310345_10001158_pt1 | contig 30947 bp, 33 predicted proteins | sample HC15DNA20500_MG_FD_204667 | JGI IMG/M metagenome (GOLD analysis project Ga0310345, IMG submission 204667) | Marine microbial communities from station ALOHA, North Pacific Subtropical Gyre - HC15-DNA-20-500_MG | ecosystem: Environmental > Aquatic > Marine > Oceanic | place: Pacific Ocean: North... | reverse complement strand
AAATACAATTATGTCATCATCCTATGCATTCGCATTATACCGACGGCCACTCTGACAGGGGACGCCATGCAGATCAATCTCAAGCAGCTCGAGGCGTTTCGCGCGGTCATGCAGACCGGATCAACGAACGAGGCGGCCGCCTTCCTGCACGTCTCGCAACCCGCCGTGAGCCGGTCGATCAAGAACCTGGAAGAGCAGATCGACTTCCAGCTCTTCATACGCGAGAACGGGCGCCTCTATCCGACGCCCGAGGCCGCCGATCTCTACCAGGAGGTCGAGGAGTTTTACACCGGCGTCGATCACCTGGCCAACGTGATGGGAAACATCCGCCTGGTCGGCGGGGGCCATTTGCGGATCGTCACGTCAATGCCGATGGGTCAAAGCCTCCTGCCCGATCTGGTGCGCGAGTTCCGCGAGCTGCATCCCGACCTGAGCATCTCGATCCGGATCGTCGTCAAGCGCGAGATGCAGAAGGCGCTGGAAAGCCAGCTCTTCGACATTGCGCTTCTCACGCTTCCGATCGAGTATCCGCCGACCCACAGCCATATCCTCTCCGAGGTCGACGCTGTCTGCATCCTGCCCGGCGATCACCGGCTTGCGACCCAGACGGTGGTTCGGGCGGAGGATTTGCGCGACGAGGAGTTCATGTCCATTGTCCCTGACACCGTCTTGCGCCTGCGGGTCGATAAGCTGTTCTCGCAACTCGGAATCGAACGCAGCCGGATGCTGATCGAGACACAGTCAGCCGCCTCGCTCTGCCAGATGGCCGCGCGGGGGGTCGGGGTCTCGATCATCGATCCCTACACCGCCGCGGCCTTCGAAGGGACCAACATCGCGATCCGTCCCTTCCTGCCGGCGATCCCCTACCGTTTTGGCGCGGTCCTGCCCCTGCACCGACCGATTTCGCATCGCGCGCAGGAATTCGTCGATCTGATAAAGAACAAGGCAGAGACCTTCTTCGACAGCCGCCGCCACTATTTCGATGCTCGGGCCTGATCCACGGCAGTATCGCCGTGGAACATCGCCATCAGCTCCCGCAGCGCCAGGGAGCCATGCCGCTCCGGGTGGCGCAGCGCGGTGAAGTGGCGGGCCGAGAGGCGGAACCGGACCTCTTTCAACTGTCCCGCCTCGATAGCGGTGGCGGCGGCGCGGCGTGACAGGACCGTCGCGCTTTGGCCGGCGGCGACCGCGGCGAGGCAGGCTTCGTTCGTGGGCAACTCCATCAGGATCCGCAGCTCCGCCGGATCGAGTTCGAGTTCGGCCAAGTCGTCTTGGAACGCCGCCCGCGTGCCCGAACCGGTTTCGCGCATGATCCAGGTCGTGCTGGTCAGGTCGCGCACGTGGATTGCACGTCCGTCCGCCCACGGGTGGTCGGGTCCGACGATCAGAACCAGTCGGTCACGGGCCACCGGCTCCACCAGCAGGCCAGGCTCGGACAGCCGCCCCTCGACCACGCCGAGATCGACCTCGTGCCGCAGCACCGCCCGGGCGGCGGTTTCGGTGTTCCCGGCCAGCAGCCGCAGTTCAACCTTGGGAAAGCGGGCCGAGAACCGCACCAGGATGGGCGGCATCCAGTAGCTGGCGACGGTCTGGCTGGCGGCGATCGTCAGTCGACCGGCCGGGGCGCCGGACAGCTCGGTCAGGAAGGTCTGCGCATGGGAGACGTCTGTCACGATACGCTTGGCTTCGTTCACGAAGACCTGACCGGCCGAGTTCAGCACGATCCCGCGCCCGATCCGGTCGAACAGGCTGACCCCGTAGCGCGTCTCGAGCGAGGAGATCGCCGCGCTGACCGCTGATTGGGTCATGTTCAGCCGATGCGCGGCCCGGGTGACGTGCTGCAACTCGGCAACGGCAAGGAATATCCGGAGCTGTTCAAGGGTCATTCCATCTTATCATTCAGCAAGATCGAACGTTTCAACAAAAATAGTTCGTTTGAAGTGATTGAATGGACGCGCCACGCTCACCGCTATCACGGATCGACTGGACCTCTCATGGCAAACTACAATGCGACACATCGCGTCCACCACCTCGACCGTTTCCCGTTCTGGCGGCCGCTGCCCGGTATCGCACTATCCGCCGCGCTCGGCATCATGGCGATGCTCGCGATACATCTGCTTGAGCTCCGGTTTCTCAGTCCGATGATCCTGGCGGTCACGGGCGGTCTGGTGCTGGGCAACCTCATCCGCCTGCCCGCTGTGCTGTCGCCGGGCATCGCCGTCAGCCAGAAACGCCTGTTGCGGCTCGGCATCGTGCTTCTGGGCCTGCAGGTGACAGTGGCCCAGGTCCAGGCGCTCGGCGCAGCGACACTGGTTCTCGTGGTCGTGACCCTGGCCTCGACCTTCGTCTTCGTCACGATCGCCGGCCGGCTGCTGCGTGTCGACCCGGGCCTAACCTCGCTGATCGCGGCCGGCACCTCGGTCTGTGGCGCCTCCGCAGTGATCGCCGCCAACGCGGTGACCCGCGCCGAGGAAGAGGACGTCGCCTACGCCATCGCCTGCGTGACGGTCCTCGGTACGGTCGCGATCTTCGTATTCCCGCTGATCGGCGACCTGCTGGGATTCGGGCCGCGCACCTTCGGGGTTTGGAGCGGTGCGGCGGTGCACGAGGTCGCGCAGGTTGCCGCAGTCGCCTTCCAGCATAGCGATACGGCGGGCGAGGTCGGCACGGTCACCAAGCTGTTCCGCGTCGTTCTGCTGGCGCCGCTCATCATGGCGATGGCCATGGCGGTCCGCTCCCGCGCGGCGGAGGGCCCGTCCGGAGGCGCGCCGCTGCCGTGGTTCGTCCTGGGATTCGCCGCGCTGGTGCTGGTGAACAGCCTTCTGACCCTGCCGCCGGCCCTGCTCGAGATTGCTCGGGTCGCCACGACACTGTTGCTGACCACCGCGCTTGCCGCAATGGGGCTCAACACCCGGATCGGACCTCTGATGGCACGGGGACTGCGTCCGGCGCTCCTCGCCGCCCTTGGTGCGGGCTTCATTGCAACTCTGGCTGCGACACTCGTCGGGTTGCTCGGCATATGAGTCGTGCAGAGCCGCGTATTGCGCTAGGTGGGGCTCCAGTCCTGCCACCCGAACCCCCGGTCACCCTGCTCTTGCCGCTCTCCCACGCCCCGATCCACCTGAAAGACCTCACGATTCGCCGGTCCGGGCGCGAGGCGCTGTCGCGCCTGACGCTCACGCTGACCGAGCACAGGATCGGCATCGTCGGTCGGAACGGTTCAGGCAAGTCGACCCTGGCCCGCGCCATCGCCGGGCTCGAGACGCCCGTCGCCGGCAGCTTGAGTGTCGCCGGGGTCGATCCGGCCCGCGACCGGCGCTCGGCGGTCGGCCGGATCGGGCTGCTGTTCCAGAACTCCGACCACCAGATATTCCTGCCGACCGTTTCCGAAGAGATCTGTTTCGGCCTGGTACAGCAGGGCATGACCCGCTCCGAGGCGCGCGACCGTGCCGGGGCGGTGCTGGCCCGGAACGGCCGCGCCGACTGGGCGGACCGGCCCGTCGCGATGCTCTCGGAAGGCCAGAGGCGGTTCCTCTGCTTGATGGCGGTGCTGGCGATGGAGCCGGACGTTATCATGCTGGACGAGCCGTTCAACGGGCTCGACCTGCCGACCACCTGGCAACTGGAAAGCTGGCTTGCCACCCTGTCCCAGCAGGTGATCCTGATCACCCACGATCCGGAACGCCTGGCGGGGTATGACCGCGCGATTTGGCTCGAGGCGGGCGCCGTTGCGGGTGACGGCCCGCCCGACGGCGTCCTGCCGGCGTACCTGGGCGAGATGCGGAAGGTCTCCGCCACATGATCGGCCTCGCCCTGCCCGAGCCCACGTGGGCGCACCGCCTTGCCGCCGGCGCGAAACTCGGGGCGCTGCTGGTGACGACCCTGCTCGTCTTTCCGCTGACCGATCCTGCCGCCCTGGCACTGACCTTCGCCATGACCCTGGCGCTGCTGGCCAGCCTCGGCCGCGCCGCCCTGCGGGCCATCCTGCGTGCCTTCCGCCCGGTGGTTCCGTTCATCGCGTTCGCCGCCGCGATCCACCTGTGGCAGGGTCGCCCGGAAGCGGCGCTGACCATGGCACTGCGCATGGCGATCCTCTGGAGCCTCGCCATGGCGGTCACTATGACCACCCGGCTCGACGACATGGTCGACGTGATCGAACGCCTTGCCGCCCCGCTCGCCCGGGTCGGTCTGCCGCCGCGGGCGCTCGGCTTGTCAGTGGCGCTGGTCTTGCGCTTCATTCCGGTCTTCCTCGACCGCTGGGATCGGCTGACCGCCGCTTGGCGTGCCCGGTCGCCGCGCCGCCCCGGGCCGCGCCTGATCGCTCCCCTGCTAATCTCTGTCCTCGACGATGCCATGCATGTCTCGGACGCAATCGCCGCCCGTGGTGGCGTCGCCGCCCTACCACAAAGGAACCCAGACGATGGAACGCAATCTCGTCCTGATCGCCCTCTTCGCTAGCCTCATCGCCGTTCTCGGTCTGGTCCCGCCGGTCACGCTTATCTCGGGCGTGCCGATCTCGGCCCAGAGCCTCGGCGTGATGCTCGCCGGCTGCGTCCTCGGCGCGCGGCGTGGCACCCTAGCGGTGCTGCTCTTCCTGCTAGCCGTGGCGATCGGGTTGCCGCTGCTGTCGGGCGGCCGGGGCGGGCTGGGCGTCTTCGTGTCGCCAACCGCGGGGTTCCTGGTCGGCTTCCCGCTCGCAGCGCTCGCCGCCGGGGCCGTGGTCGAACGCTGGACCGCCGTGTCCCCGACCGTCGCGGCGGCAGCCGGAGCGGTTCTGGGCGGAATCGTGGTGATGTATGCCTGCGGCACATTCGGCATGATGCTGGTGCTGGACCTCGGCCCGTTTCAGGCGCTTGCATTGAACCTGCCCTTCATACCCGGCGACCTGATCAAGACCGCGCTGGCGGCCTGGTTGACCGGCGTGATCTGGAAGTCTCGACCCGACATGCTGCTGTCGCGCCGAAGGGCTAGCGTCGATTTCAGCTCGGCGGCCTAACATCTTCAGCCGACATACCGGCGGTGAACAGAAAACCAAGCGAAAGCTTCCTATCGGACAAATCCGTTTGGACGATCATCGATTGTCCACATCCAGAAGAAGCCACGAACACTTGACAAATACGGTCATCTTTCAGCTTAGAGACGCCGAGATCTCAGTATACCGGGAAATTTTTCCAAAAACCGCCTCTTGACCGACACATTCCTGCCTGCCGGGTGATTTGACTTCAACTTGTTACTGAGGTTGGGGCGGGAACAGTTGAAGACAAGAAAGTGCCGTCGTTGCGGTTCGGAATTCGAATTGAGGCGCCGGGATCGGATTTACTGCACGTCCCGCTGCAGGAGCCGGGACGGACAGGATCGCGCGCGCGCTAAACTACCTGTCAACAGCGCCAACAGCCGAACCAAGCACAGGTCGAACATGGAACTGTTCGAACGCGTCCGGTGGCTGTCCGCAGAATATTTCACCACGCCGAGGGCGCAACGCCTGGGATATCTACAAACGCTTGTGCACCGCGCACGCGGAGGTGAAACCAAGACGCGCGCCGTGCTCGCAAACCCTTACCTGATCAAGGTGACGGACAAGACCCTTGCAGACATCATGGACAGGCAACGTCTTCCCGCCACCATCGGAGAAGTCGTTGACTGGTATTGCCGGCGTTTCTGGAATGCCTCGGCCAGGGATGTCGTCAACGGCACGGCGCCGGAGCCTCCCACCGGAGAAATACTTCCGGTCGCACGTGAAGATTGGGCGGCCTGATAGAGCTGGCGACCAACCTCTTTGTCACAGTGCGCCAATCTTGCCGCAACTCGAGCGGCCAAAGAGCACGCTCGAGCATCTCGCTCTCAATACGCCTGAAAGGGCCTTGATGCACGCGCGCCGTCTTAACTGCCGGATTCGATAGCCCCCTCGAGCCCGTTGACTTGGGTCCATGGCGACGACTTTGTCCGGGAAGGGCACATAGCAACCCCTCCCCGAAAAGTCGCGGATCCGGCCTCTCCTGCCCGCGCACAACGAAACGTCTTCACCATATAATCCAACGATTGAGCAGTGTGAGGGTGAGAAAGGTCCGACCCGCGTGGATGTGCTCTCGTCCGTTCTCTTGCGGACGGACGAGAGCACAAGCCGTGCGGACAATTCCGGTTGAAAAAAGCCGGTTAGTTCCAGCGGTAGCGCCGAACTCCTCCAGTCGAACCAACCCTCCCGAAAGCGGTACGGGCGTCCTTTCCTGCCTCGCATGTGCGGCAGGAAAGACGACCGCGACCGCAACAAACCTCAATCAAAAGGAAAGACACATGATCATTGACCGCTACACACCGAAGATGATGGCCGCTGGCGCAATCGAGCTCCGGGAGAACCTCGCGTGGCTGGCAGAGGCCGGAATTACACCCGGCCCTGACAGCGATCCGGGGAACAGCCATCACCCGGACAACCTGGCCGCATTCATCATTCGACGGAACGGGCCTGGCTGGACGGCGGACGTGGTTTTCGACGGTGTGCCGCAGGGCATTCCGGATGTGGTCGGCACACCGGAAGCCGCGCCGCTTCCTTCCCGGGATGCGGCTCTGGTCGCCGGCCGTCTCATCCTGACGATGATCCTTGCGGCCTCCCACCTGGAGCCGGAGCAGCAGTCACGTACGCTGCACTGACACAGCCCTCCCCGGAGCTCCATCAGCCCCGGGGACCTTCTCCGGACCACTGGGGCCTCGGCCCAGTCCCACCGGAACAATCCAAAGAATCCAACCCCGGGAGATCCCGATAACGGTCGCGCTGCACAGCTGCGCGTCCCGGCCTCCCCATGCCGGAGCGAGACACGACACATGACCATGAAACTCTATGATGACGAATGCCTGATCGAGGGCCGGTACCGACTGCGCCGGCTGCGACGCGAAGCGGCGCGTGCGGAGCCCGCGCGGATCCTGGCGGGCAGAGCATGCAAACAGGCCTTGGCGGTCCGAAAGGCACTGCCCCATTGGAACCTGGACAACCTCGCGGCTGCCCTACTCTACCCTGTCGAGGGCGGATGGAATGCTGACGTTCTGCTCCGGGAAGCCCCCGAGGGCCAACCAGTGATCCTTGACCGCGGTGAAGGTCAGCCCTTCGCGACGAGGCGCGAAGCGGAAGCGTTTCTTTCCCAGTTCGCGATGGCTTTGGCGGCAACTTGGGCTCCCGAACAGGTCTTCCCGCCGAATGATCCGATGAAGTCTGGCCGGCAGGGTTCTGGGATCAGGAACGCGGCAAGACCCTCGGACGTGATGCCGCCACAGCCTGTGATGGCGTGGTAGGCCCAGCATAGCAGGCACATGCAGAAGTGCCCCCCTACGCCGGTTTGTCCCGCGTCGAGGGGCATCCGAAAGCACATGCCGCGTGGAGCCGTCGGTGATCGTCTCCACCGGGCCACAGCAAATGACGACGCTGTTTAGCCCACTTCGAGAACGGTCGGCAGCTCAAGATCGCCTTCAATTGGGAAAGCGAAGAGGGCTGTGGAGACAACGTGCTTGCCGGGGCCCCTGACGAGATCGTGGAGCATCTTGAGACCTGAGACGGCGCGGCCGTCGCTCCTGTCCCACCCGCCTTCCGGTTCCCCTGAAACGCACAGGTTTGCGGGGATTTTTCAGATTTCGCAAAACGGTCCCCGAACATATCGCCGATGTATGTCGGGGGACCTTTGTGCGGTCTGCGGCGAAACCGACACGTTTGCGGAGATTCACACATCGGATTGTGCGCGCCGCTAAGCGGGCGACACGTAGTCTGGTCCGTCTTCGCCGAACCGAGAACAATTCAGGTCCTTCGGGAGCGCCGCAATGCGCCGCTTGCGTGATCTCACAGCCGGATGTGTCCATTGAAGACTGCCGGCGATGCCATTCCTCCGTCTCGGCTGCCGACAAAAGTCATCGGGGTCTCAATCCGTGCTGCACGTGCGACCACGTCGCCGGCAACGGCGTTGCATCGGATCCTATGGCGCCGGGCGGTAACGCGAAACCGGCCCCGCGCCTTGGGATCGGCAGGAAGGACCACCCAAGACGGCACGAGAGAGAACCAGCCGAACGAGTGTCTATGCTTTGGCCCCTACAGGTCCCAGGTACTCATCGGGCCGCACATTTCCTCAATGGACGATGCCAAGACCGCACTCACTTCCGCCTTGATCTTGATTATCTCGATCAATTCGTCGAGCTGTTCTTCTCTCAACTCCCCTCTGGCCATCTGTGCAGCGACAATGGCGATGCATACCAACTGCAAGGCGTCGCTCCGCCCGAGACCCTGTTCCGATGAAGTTATAGCGATGGTGGCCGCGGCGGACATGCCGGCGGTAACCAGCATGTCGACCGGCGACTGGTCCACAACACCCAAATGATGCCGTTTTACGTCTTCGAACACCGATGCGAATGCTTCCGTCATCACCAAGGTCCGCGCATCGAAGGCGCAATCCTTGAAGATGTCGACGAATGCCTCACCGCCCTGCTGTTCCAGGTTTTCTCCACAGGATCTTTCCAGAAGATGTCCCGCAAGGATCATTCCATTCAGGAAGTCGGGGATCTGGCGGATGCCGTACTCCGACAACGTACGCCGGAGGCTAACAATGACCGAGGCTGCCACAGGAACCACCCCGTCGCTGAACACGTAGCTGTTCCCATCCCCCACGGGCCCCATACCGTCCATCCTGATGCTGCTCCATTTCCTGCTTTTCCTTGGAGCCGCAGTTGCCACCGCAACTGTGCAGAAACTCAGGGTGTATTGCGGTCATTTCGTGGCCCCCGCCCGCGGCGGACACAATAACTCGCCAGTACCGTTTCCGCGTGGTTCGCCACGATCCGATCTTGTTGGGAAGCGGTCCCACCACCGCCGACCGAACGAACCAAGACCAGAGGAGACCGAGCTAATGACCACGATCGAGCCCGACGCCAGGATGGAGCTGATGGCCTATCTGCGCCCCTATTATGCCCGTCAAAAGGCCCCGATCGCGCCGGCGATTTGGACCGGGGCGCCGACAAAGACCAGCAGCGCCGAGTGCCCGATCTGCGGGAAGATGGGGAGGATGGCTATGCTGCTCGAGGACGTGACCGGCACGTGCTGGGGTCTCGTCGCCGACTGCGCCTGCGGCATCGGTACCGGCGGCATCGTGGCCACCGAAAGCCCCTCGGTGCAGGTCCGACCAGGACCAGTACGTCCGTCGTACCGGCATGGCCAGGGAGCGCTCGACCGGCGCTACGAGCGCCTTGTGGCTGTTATGAATATCCTGCCCTCGGTAGCGGTCTCTGCAGACACGGAGTTGATGAACGAGTTGGAAGGGCCCGATGCTCCTGTCCGTGACTGGCTCGGAGGAGGCTTGAGCTCCTATGCTGACACCCTCCTCGATCATCCCGAGTTCGACTGGTGGCAGATCGGCAAATGCTGGGAGACACTCTGCGTGCTCGATGGGGAGCGCGCAAGCCGCGCTATCGGCCTGGACGAGACATGCGACGCGCTGCTCGCCGCCGTGGACCGCCAAACACGGACAGGCATCTGGTGCCTCCACGGCCTTCCCCTCGAATGACGCCACCGGCGCGAGGCGCTTCTCCGACCGTGGGGCCAAAAAAAATCGCCAACGACCGCAGAAAATTGCGGCGATCGTTTTTTCCCGATCCAGATCGTTCCGAATTCCTCCTTGGGCGCCGCACACACCGCCTTCAGAAACCAACCCAAGGAGCACATCATGTCCCTCATGTTTCAACCCTCCGCGTCCAACGGCGCAGTTGCAAAACCCACCCTGCTCGACATCGTCATGCAGGCTCTGGAGGTGACGGGCCGGATCCCGGACGACCAGCCGGAGACAAATTTTCCGCGCTGTTTCACCGCAGACCGGATCTCCGACTTCTACCTCGAGCCGCTGAATGAGGGCTGGGTCTCGACCATCACGTTCCGGGACATGCCGCCCGGCATGCCGAACAGCCTCGGCTCTCCGGACGAAATGCCCTACGAGGACCCCCGGGACGCCTTCCTGCACGGAGCGGGTATCCTTTGCGAGATCGTCACCGGCTCGCGCGACCTGCCGTTCACGGTTATCGGCAACCAGCTGGTCGTGGTGGCCTACGGAGCCTGAGGACCGAACGTAGGTAGTGCCAAAGAGAATGGCGGTCCATGCCGCCAACTCCAGCCCCCGGCACGTCTTCAAGGATTGCCGTTCCGTAGGTGGTACCGCTTTCACGATGAATGGACCGGTGGACCCTGGCGCAGCAGGCTTCTCAACACCGATGCGCTCTTCGCGGAATGACCGAACGTGTCGCAAAGCCACTGCTCCGCATCGGTCGGCGCGATGCGCACATTGGAGAAGACATTGCGCGTCGGCATCCCGCATTCCAGCCAGCCTTCGACAGTCCGTATACCGGTGTCGAGCCTGCGGGCGAGACCGGACTTGGACAGGAGCGGCAGCTGGTAGGCCTGCCGGTTGGCACCCCTCGGCGTCGGACCGCGTTCGACCCCCCAGACATGGTCCCAGGAGGTTTTCCACTCTCCCTTCAATCGCACCCCGGGCAAACGGCCAGCACGAAGGTAGCTGCGCACCGTGGCTTCGGTGAGCGCGAAATGTGTGGCGATGGCCGTCACGTCGAGGGCGAAGTCATGCGAATGGGTCATGAGGAAGAGATTGTCCCCGGACCTGCCCGCTCAAAACGCCTCGGGAAGAATTTCGGACGGAGCCGTGGCGGTTTTGACCAGACCCGCGAGATGTGCGCCGCGTCCCGCGGCGCACATTGTCTCGTCGTCATGACCTGGCCGGGTGCCCCTCTCCCTCGGCATGTATTGCGCGGATGTCCATCCACTCCCGTTGCGCGGCCGTCTGCCGGGAGAGAGCCGTGTAGTCCGCGCCCGCCTCATCGGTGGCATGGCCGAGCAGGGCGGCCACGACGGCCGGCGCGGCGACAGGATCGTGCAGCCTGAGATAGTCCGCCGCGAGGGTCCTGAGATCGTGGAGCGGCACGCCGATCGCGGCGGAAACCCTCTCGCTCGGCCAACGCCGGTCGTAGCCGGCCGGGTCGTGGGACAGCCAGTTCATCCCGACGAGTTCAGTGTAGCGCCGATGCGCGTGACGCGGCGGACGGCCCGCCAGGAGGTGCTGGTCGAGCACCCAGCCGATCTCAGGCCACAGGGTGCCGGCATCGAGCCAGACACTGGTTTTTTCCTGTTGCCATCGCAGGCGCCAGGCACCCCAGGGCTCGCGGACCAAGGCGTCACCGAGACGCCAGGACGCGATGTCCCCGCTCCGCGGCGGCACGTTGAGCGTCACCGCCAGAATGGCCGCCGTCGCGCGGGCGGTCTGCGCCTCGGACCGCCAGTCGGCGCTGGCATCGGCGCGGTCGAGGTTTTGAACGATCGCGCGGAGGACCTCCGCGTAGCCGCCCAGTTCGTAGAGCGCCTCGATGCGCGATTGCTTGAGCTTCGGAGTGCGCCTGGCTTCGCGAAGCAGGCCCATCTGGACCGACCGCAGCCCGGCGACCGCATTCGCGTCATACTGGCCATGCGTTCCGAGACTCACCAGGCCACCGAGGTAGTTGGCGATCGTCGACGGCCGCAGCGCCTCGTCGCGGAACTTCCGGGCCAATTCCCATCCAAGCAGCCACCCGATCCGCGGCGGACAGATCATGTCCGGCAGCAATTCCGCACAGCGATTGATGGAGGCCACGTGACGGCGCAGCGTGCTCTCGCCGATCGGGGCCTCCTGCAGCGCGGGCAGCATGCTGGACCAGGCTTGCGGCCAGTCTCGTGGTTCGGTGACGCGCCGAGGGCGTGCAGAGCCGCTCCGCCCGGACCCGGACGACCGGGCCCGATAACAGGCTTTGCGAAGCGCCCGGCCCTCCGCGAGGCAAACCTCGGGTGCATGGCGCTCGAGCATCCGCAGGAGCAGGCCCAGGGCGGACTCGTTCCGGCAGGCGGCCGCGAAGCTCGCCCGCGAGGGCAGGAACGGATCCTCCTCGCGGTCTGCCAGCACATCGTAGAACCGTGCGACAGCGGTGATCGCGCCGGGGGGCAGGTCGGCCCGGGCCGCCATCATCCGGTCGCGCACGGGAGCAGGGACGCGTTTCAGCCGCGCCCGGGCAATATCATCGCGCATCGCGCAATCTCCTTGTCAGTGTCTTGAAGAGGTCCGGGTGCTCGGCAAGGATCGCCGCGCGCGCCTCCCGCGCCGCCGCCTGACCGTCATCGCGCCCGTAGTGTCTACGCGCCGTGCTCTCGAGGATCCCCAGGATCGACGAGGTGAAGGCATGATCCCCCGGCCGGATGGCGAGGCAGAGCAGCGCCACGACGTGGCGCATGCGATGTGGCGTCTCGTGCACGCCGAGCACTTCCGACGCGTCCCGCCAGAGCTCCAGGAACGCGCTTGGCGAGTAACTCCCGCGCGGCAGCTCAACCGGATCGCCCTCGTCCTGCGTCGGCAGCGCGTCGCCGGGGAAGAGATAGACATTGTCCGGGTCGAGACCCTGCAGTTCGATCAGCCTTGGACGACCGTGATCGAGCCAAGCCCGCAGGATCTCCGCATCGGCACCGACCACGTCCACGTTGACCCAGGCGGCGTTCTTGATCTCCCAGGGTGCGAACCGGAATGTCAGAAGCCTCTCGTTCGGCGATGTCCGGAGCAAGTTGGCATGCACTCCGCCCGACGAGGCGATCCGGGTGTGGCGCAGGCAGGCCGTCCGAAGAGGCCGCGACATCTGGAGCGCATAGGCCGCGGCACCCGCGAAGAGGCGCAGCGCCGTCACTTCACGGGCCGCCTTCTTCGAACTGACCGCGTCATCAAGGGCCCGCTGTGCGGTCTCCGCGATCCGCGTCGGGGCATTGGCCCAGACAGAGGCGAGTTCGGGGCATTGCCGCAGCTTCCCTGCGATCCGGTCCACTTCCATGATGACGGCACTGGACTTCGAAGCCTTCCGCTTCGTGCGGGGGGCGTCGTAATGCTTCGTCTTCAGGAGCGTGATCACCGCCGTGAGGCCGGCGTCCTCGAACCCGTGACGCGCCAGGGTGATGAGCCGCGTCAGTCGCGTCTTCAACGTCGTCGAGTCGAGCCCGGCTTTCAGATCCGCTCCGGCATCGGATCGCTCGAGCTGCTGCGCGATGGCCGCCTTGACGGTCTCGAGAGTGAAGAGTTCGCGCACGTCCTCCAGGTCCCGTGCATCGTGGCCGCTGTCTTCCCAGGCCCGCACCAGCCAGACCACAGCCTGTCGATACCCGTTGCGCGCCGCCGTCGGCTTGCCCACCTCGCGACCCTCCTGCAGGGCCTGGATATCGGCTTCGGCCGCGACCGCTTCCGGGTCTTCTCCGGCCTCGATCCGGGCGAGCATCCTGTCGGCCAAGTCCTCGCTGTCGGCGAGACAGGCATCGGCCAGCGCCTCGAAGGAGGCCCGGAATGGCTCCGGCAGGCCCTCCCAGTCGATCCGCCGCGCCCTGGCGGATCCGGCCGGGGGCAGCAGTTCCGCCTCGGGCAGAAACTCCCGGATCGCCGGCAGGGAGTTCGAGAGGCCCTTGAGCGTGTTCACGAACCTGACCGCCTTGCGCAGGCTCTTGCGATCGTCCGCGGAGATCTCGCGGCCGATCCGGTCGATCTCGGCCTGTGTCAGCGCCTCCGGCGCGCAGTTTGCCCGCGCGCGAAGGATGGTCAGGCTTCGGTGCCGGCCCGTATTCCAGAGTGCGCCTGACCCCGGAACGCCCTCCTCCGCCTCGATCAGTGCCATCAGTTGCGTGAACCGCTGTCGATGCGCCGGGATCGGCCGTGGCAGAAGCGCCTTCGATTGCAGGAACCGCCGCAAGGCGGACCGGAGCCGGGAATCCGCCCGGCGTCCGTTGCTCTTCATGTTCCGAGCCCGGCTGACCAGCGCATAGCCCTGCCCGGCGACGGTGGTCTCGAAAAACCGCATGTCGGCCGGCAGCGTGGCGATGTCGTGATCGAGCATGCCGAGCCGTGCCGGGACATACCGGATCGCCCGGATCGTGTCGCCTCCCTCCCCTTCTGCGACGGCCCAGTCCAGAAGATCGCGGAATGTATGTTGGGTCATGTCCTTCTCCTTGTCGGGCCACCCTGCGGCCCCTCACGACGAGGGGGCCGGAGGATGGCCGAACCGGAGATAGGGAAACGCCCGCCTTCATCCGAAACCGGTGCGCTTTGCGACCGCCGCAGGACGAGTCAGGCGGTGGCGGGTTCCCCCTGAGGAGACAGCTTCGAAACACCGTTCTCGATCGCGGCAATTCCGAGCGTGCGCAGGTCTTCGGGGATGTCGGCATCGAATGCCAGGTCGCACAGCGCCTGCGCTATCTCGCCCAGCGACCAGTCGGGGTCGGCTTCGATCCGCCAGATCAGGTCGCCGTGGTAGACCGCGACATGCCCGGTCAGCACCTCGGTGGTCAGCGTCAGGATAGGATTGTTCTCGCCGTCGAGGACCTCGATGAGGATCATGCCGAGGGGACTGATGAAGCTGTCGATGTAATGTGCCATGTTGACCTCTTTGCGTCTGCGGGGCCACCGCGGCTCCGCTTCTGCACAGGACATCGACATGCAGACGGTCTCGCGGAAAAAGAAATGGCGAAGAAGTCTTTAAGCTTTTGATATCATAATAATATTTTGTGTTCTTTCTGGTGAAAGAGCACGGTGGTCGGCGGAGCCTGCTCACCAACAGGTGGCACAATCCCTCGGGTCGCGAGGCTGGAATGGGGGAGATGGGGCTCGCCTCAAGCTGGCCTGGCACGCAACGTTCACCTGCGAAATCAACCTCTGCGTGAGGGCGGAGTGCCCGGCGCCTCCTTCACCGCTTCGCGGCTCGTCATCTTCCCCACAGGATTTCTTCTTCGTCCCGGCCATGACGGGCCAATGTCAGCAGCATCGACACAGACGACACGGAGACCAAGAATGCGCTGCAAGCTGCAGTTCGCGCGACAACGTCGCCTCAGCGTCTATCCCGACCGGTTCGGTATGGAGCAGGACATCTGCGACGTCACCATGTGGCTCGTCACGAAGTTTCGGGTGCGGTTTGTCCACCTCTGGATCGACCGCCACTACACCCACCAAGGTCGGAAGTTCGCGGCCGTCCGGGCCATGACCTGGGACGAGGCGCCGGATCGTCTGACACCGCACGCAACAGAGGCGTTCCTGGCCTTGGGTTACGAGATCGGCGATACCGGCGCTGACACCTATGCCCATCAGAACTGCGACGGGCGACATTCGCGACACGAGATGCTCCAAGCCTACACCCGGATCGAGGCAGCGTTGAATAAATCGCACGAAGAGCAGCAACTCGGCCCCTGAGCGCCTTCGATCGCCTGGCCCGTTTCAGCGCACCCCGCTGCTTGGGTTCCGCTCGAACTCGGTGAAAAATTCTCAAACAGGTTTCCGGCCATCAGGAAACGTACCGATTTCATCGGCAGGAAACGACGTTCGGGAAAGGACCCATCCGATGAACAAGACCTACCACTGCAAGCGGTGCCGCGGCCAGAACGTGAACTTCGATGCCAAGGCCGTCTGGTGCTGGGAGACCCAACAGATGGTGCTGGAGTATGCCATCGACAACAGTATCGGGGACTGTTGGGAATGCGAAGACGAAGTCGATGCCGTGGTACGCACGGAAGACGGCCTGCCGTTGAGCGAACGGGACCTCTTCGAGGGCGAAGTCTTCAGCCAGCACCTTCGGCTCAAGATGGCAGCACGCGATACGGCGCAGAACACGGCTAAGCACGCGCAGGCCTGATGCCGAACGCCAGGCTTGTGATGCAGCGAGGGTGGGACCTCCGCAGACCGAGGGCGCCATGACGTTACCGACCTGCCCAAAAGCGCCAGTTCTCGAAACTGACGACGGGGGTCGTGCCGGAGGCGTCACGGGCCATTCTCGCCACGCGACCGTCGGCGGCGGAGCACCGTCAACCGCTCGTGGTTTGTCGGCGACGCGCCATAGATGATCACGTAGGGCAGTGCCGGAACCCAGTTGAGGTCGCGGGTTTCGAACCCGAGTTCGCTCAGCAATAACCGGGCGGCTGATTTCAAGCGGTCCCTGGTTTCCGCGGGCCAGTCATTCTCGAAGCCGACATCCACGGAGATCGCGCCGCAGCGCCCGCGCAACACGGACGCGACGAGAAAGACCGGTGCGAGGGACGGATGATTGTGTTCGAGATCGGCCCGCACCAGCCGCAGGGCCCTCGCCACCGTGCCTGCGTGCAGGTCCAGTTCCAGATCTGACTTCCTCATAGGGTGTTCCTGTCGTATCGGCCGGCTTCGGCCGCCGACAGGGCGGCGGCCGAAGCATCTGTCACGTCCGCGCGACCACCAGGGACCTGATCTGCCCGAGGCGCTCGTTCCGACTGCTCCGGGCCAGGGACGCGAGCTTTCGCGCCAATTTGGGATCCCGTTCGCCGAGAAGCAGAAGCAGGTCTCCGAGAACCTGCCGGGCCCAGACCGTGCCGCCCCGATCCGACAGACGAAGACCCTCTTCCTCGGACGCGTAAGCCTGACAGGCCAGTTCGAGCGTCACGAGATCGATTACCGCGGTTTCGAGAACGGCCTTCTGGAGTGCCGCGTGCGGGGAAAGGGCACAGGCGTTCAGCCAGCCGCGAAGACGCTCACCCCATGTCCCGCTATCCATATCGGAGAGCAGGGTCTCCAGGGCGGAGAGGTGTTTGTGCCCGAAGTCTTGAAGAGACCCGAACGTTTCGAGATCATGCATTTGGTTCACCTTGTATCTTGAGTGGCCTGGCGCCCGGGTTTCGGACCGGGTGGATCCGCGGGCGCCACGCGCGACGCCCGCGGGACCACCGGTTCCTGAAACCCCACAGCGAAAGCCTTTCAGCGGACGCGACCCTCAGATCCGGTACGGGGCCCCTGCCCTGCGGCGGCGATCGCCTTTGCGCGGATGCAGACCGCGGCGCTCTGCCTCGAGGCGTGCCGCATCGTTAGGCCAGCTTGCCTTGATCCGTGCGAAGAGCTCCGCCTTCCGCAGACGCAGAGCCTCCGTCAGGCGTCCGAGGACCGGTGTTCCGGAGGCGTTGGTCTCCAGTCTCGGATCGGACCGCGCGACGCGGAGGCGTCGTGCAAGCACGAAGCGGCTCGGGCGGTTCAGCCCGCAGGCGGCAAAATCGGCATTCAGCCGGATTTCAAACCCGGCGTTCGCCCGCTCGCGGGACGAGGTGCCGTAGGCGAGCAGGAACTCGTCGTTTGTGACGTCAAGGACAAGGCAGGGGCGCGCATAAGGTGCCATCCCTTCTGAATACGGAAACCTGAACGAGACGATATCGCCCGGATTTACAGGGTCGGTGGCAGCATGAGACATGGCAAAACTCCTAAGAAGACGACACCGGCGACATGCCGATGCGGTGGCCCCCCAGCACCGCATCGGCGCGCGCGCCGGCTGTGTCGTCCTCCCCCGCCCCGAAGCACTGCCTGAGAGGACCCCAGATCGTTTCCGCGCTGCGAAGCGCCTCCCCGCCGGATTCTGCGAGGACCAGCGCCTCGCAAAGGCGGGCGTAGGGGCGGTCCTCCTGGAGATGCATGAGGTGCAGCTGACCACGCAGGCGAGGACTTAGCGCCCCGAGAACGGCGCGGGCGTCGACCCCCTCCCGCTTCCGGTAGGATTTGACGGCGTCGAGTGTCGGGAAGACCCTGGGTGCATCTTCGACGAGCCCAGTGTCGGATAAACGGATCCCACCTTTCGCGACCACGGCATCGATCAGTGCCGCGACGGGTCGGGACGGACAGAACGTCTCCCAGGAGACCAGCTGATCGACGGGCAGGCCGGGGACAGGCATGTTGCAGCCGAGGATGACGCGCTTGCGGGTCTCCGAACGCGCAAGCCGCAGACGCTCGACAAGCTGCCGTGTCGCCAGCTCACGCGTCTGCACCTGAACCCGGCGGATCATCGGATCCGGGTGGCAGGGCACCCGGACGGCAACTGCACTACCATCCGACATCTGGTAGAGAACCTCCCGGTCAGGCAGACGCAGCGCGCCATCTTCGCCGGGCGCGACGAACTCCAGGTCGACCCCCGCACGATCACCCCAGAGAGCCCGCCCATGGTCCTCGAGCGCCTCGACCGGCAGCTCCTCGCGCCCGATGACGATCACCGTCGAGAAATCTCGATACCGGTTGGTTCCGAGCGACCGGCCGCCAAACCACAGCCAATGCGCCCCGTGGAGCGGTGTCTCCAGCATGAATCGAGACACTTCATCGTCCGAAAGCCCGTAGAAATCGTGCCCGGCATCCTCGAAGAACCGCAGCACGACCTTCCGGCTGGCGCCAACGAGCACGCCGCCGCCCTGCTCGACCCGGTCGCTCAGCACCTCGCGACGGATCACGCGACGCCAGGCCTCGCGCAGCTCCGACCCCTGCAGCAGGCTCCCATGCGTCATGCGACGGTCGTGGACCTGCACGACCTCGGCATTGGGACGCAGCGCCATGTGCGCGGTGCGTTGAAGGTCGATCTCGAGCGCACCGAGGATTTCCGGATCGGCATCCGCGTCCAGCAGAAGCATCGGTTGCCGATGTTGCGGAGGGTGCTTCCGGCAGACCCGGATGACCATCCTGCCGTTGCCACGTATGAGGCGCAGGCGCTCGATCGTCGTCCGCCCGGCCTCCTTCGCCGCGGCGAGACAAGTCCAGACCGAGGCATACCAGGAGACATGCCGCAGAGCATCCTCGGCGCGCGTGAGAAGCTGCGATTGCTCCGTTTCCGACTGGTCCGGCGTCGGTGCCGGGATATCCGCCTGGGCCGCGTATTCGAGGCGGGCGAAGCCCCGGTAGTCCGCGGCGCTGTAGGGCAGATCCAGCGGCGGTCGGCCGGCGATCATCGCCTCGACAAGCGCATGCGCGGCCCCGATCAGGTCCGCATGCGCCTTGACGCGCGACTCCTCTTTCCGGCCGTGCCGGGTGAAATGCTTCATGAAGGTCCGCGGCTGGCGAAATTCGTCGATGCCGATCGTCACGAACGACAGATGCTGCGCCCAGAAGGTCTCATCGACCACGCGCAGTACGCCGTCGTACGCCTCGGGATCGGGGTACCCGAGGTAGCTTGTCGCCATGTAGCGATGGCCGATGGTTCGGTCCGGCTCGAACTGGCGCAGCCAGGCGCAGCACTCAGCCTGGTCACACCGTGCATCGTCGTTGAAACAGAAGCTTTCCCGGATATTGAGCCCGAGGCTGATGCCGCGCGCGACCAGCGCCGGCTTGCGGCACATCTGTCGCTCGGGCTCCGCCGGATCCGGCGCGAAACGTCCGCGGATCACATGCGCCGCCCCGCCGATCTCACACGCATGATCGGCGGCCTCTTCGCAGAGCGCCAGAGTCGGCGCGTGAAACACAACCGGCTTGTCCCCGGCGCAGGTTGCGAGCAACTCCCGCGCGAGCCGGCTCTTGCCGGCCCCGGGGCTGGCCGCGATCACGGCCGCCGGCACCGGGGCCTCCTCCTCGGCGGCTTCTATCCCTGTCAGCTGCGTGATAGCCGCCGACAGCGCCGCCCGAAGGTTCGGCTCGGCGTCCTGCAGCCTGGTGAACATCGTGGCGGGCGCGGGCGCCTCGGCCGGGCAGGCCCCCTGCCCGCCGAACCGGCCGGCAGGATCGCGGGGTGGATTGATGGTCGACATGATCGGTCCTCGAAGTGATGTTTCGAGGAATTCGGTCGACCAAATCCGGCAGGGAAATTTCCCGGGCAAGATAAGTGTCACACCGGTAATTAACGTCTAAAATCGGCATGACACCAAAGTCGGTCTGGCGGTCTGAGTTGCGCACCTCCAACGCAACCCAGCGACTTTCCCTGTCAGGTCACTGAGCAGTCGGGTTCGCCTTTGCACCGTGCCGACGTTCGCGGTCGGCCGCGGGTCGTGGCCTGATCGGGGACTGTCAAAGGCCGGGACATGCGGAGCTCGGAACAACGGTTGGTGCCGCCGTCCGCAGGTCCTGCGAAAAAAATTCACCGATCGGCCGAAAATCGCTTCCGGCTGAAATCAACGATCCGAATTCCTCTTCACGACCCGAAACAAGGAGGACTTCATCATGACCATCTCGCTGCGTGCCAGCTCCGCCGCCGCCCGCCTGTCCGTTGCACCGCTGACCGGACCCCTGCCCCGGGTACCCCACCTCGTCGCCCCCGAACGCGCGAGCATCGGAGATATCATCGGCGTCTTCGGCGGTATCACCAACCAGCCGGACTCAGCCTTCGCGAAGAAGATTCACTGCGAAGTGGCCTACAGGAAGGGCGTGATCGGAACGGAGAACGCCTTCATCGACGAGATGTCGGACGCAGACGCCGCAGTGTTCAAGGAAATCACGGCGGTCCCGTTCTGCGGCATCGATCATCACCTGATCGTCCGTCAGGCAAAGATGGTCGAGCCGGGGCAGCCCTTTCAGATCCACCTGGTCCAGTTCGCCGATGCCATCCTTTACGTGCATCCGGACTGGCTACATGGCACCTGGGGCCGCCAGCCCGGTCACGGAGCGTCCCGTCCCCTCATGATAATGCTGGAAGGCGCAAGATCGCGGGCGGAGGCGGTGCAGCGCCTCGAGAAAACCAAGCGGTACATGAAACTCTTCCGCTCGGCTCTTCCGCCGGCAGTCCGCAAAAGCCTGAACGGGCGCCTCGAACTGCCGAGGGTGGATGACTTTCTCGCCAGTGGCGGATCGGACCATGCCTTCGTGCGGTAACCTGCCGCCCCGCCGGGCGAGGGATCTACGATCCCGCCCGGAAGCCTCCCCGCCCGACCGGTGCCTCGGCGGATCTGCGCGCTCCTGAACCGGCTCAAGACCGAAGGCGCAGCGCCCGTGAACCACAAGCGCGTCTAGCGCATCATGCAGGCGCACAGTCTCCTGCTGGCTCGCAGATACACCGAGCGGCTGGAACTGACCCATGAGGGCAAAGTGGTCACGATGCGCTCCAACATTCTCTGGTGTTCAGACGGGGTCGAGTTCACCTGCTGGAACGGCGATGTCGTCCGTGGCGCCTTCCTCATCGACGCGCACGACCGCGAGATCACCTCCTGGCGGCCGTTGTGAACGCCGGCATCAGTGACTCGGGTATCCGCGACATGATGCTGGAGGCGGTCGAGCAACGGTTGGAAGTCCACAAGACGCCGCATCCCATCGAGATGCTGAGCGACAACGGCTCGTGCTACATAGCCAGAGAGACGCGCATCTTCGCTCGCCAGATCGGCCTGAAGCCTTGCTATACGCTCTTGAAGAGCCCGCAGAGCAATGGGCTCTCCGAAGCATTTGTGAAGACGCTGAAGCGCGGCTACGTCTATGTGACGCCGCTACCGGATGCCGCCACAGTCCTCGGATTGATCGCCGGATGGTTACCTTCAGTGACCGAAGCCGCTGTTCGTGACAATCTCGGCCAAGGTCCCAACCGGGCTCCAGTCGCGGTTGGTTGAAAGTACAGTGGCAGGTCAGTGGAAAGCCACACCGTGTCAGGTACGCAGCGCCGCAATGAGACACTCGGTGCGCGACAGAACCCAACGGTTGCAGATTTCCACTTCGTTCTGGGCGAAATCTTCCCGAATACGTGCGCGTAATTGCTCGCGTCGTGTCGCGGGGCAAGTGATCTGGAGAACTTCTGACAGTTGCTGATCCTCGGCCACGAGACAAGCCAAGGTCGTCATGTCTTGCTCCCCGCGATAGCGTGCTCCGATTGTCGCAGCATCGCGGATATCCGGGAGAACAACGTCCAGCCTGTCGAGTCGGACTGCTGCAATGCGTTCTGACCGGGAACAAAGACTTGCGGAGGCTACGGCGCCTGTTCCCACCAAAGCGACGCCGCCTAAGAGAAATATCCGTCGGGAAGGCAAATTCATAGGGAAAGCTCCGACTTGATATGATCGGCAAGCCGAATGGCGAGGGCGACGATGGTCAGGGTCGGGTTCGCCCGACCACCCGAGGGCATCACGCTGCCGCCGGCTACATAAAGGTTCGCTGTTCCGTGGACGCGACAGTCCGCATCTACGACACCTTGGTTTTCAGAAGAACTCATCCGGGTGGTACCGATCTGGTGCCACGCGGTGTTGGCATCCCAGTAGCGTGCGTCGAAGTGATCTTCCATTTCGAGGCGCCCAAGGCCTGTGGCACCTGCAGCCTTTCCGATGAGTGTCGCGGAACGCACAATGCTGTCCCGGTCCACTTCTGTAGGGGACCAGTGCAACCCTGCGCGTGGCTGACCGAGTGCATCCTTTTGATCAGACAAGAAAACATAGCTGTCGCGGGTGGGTTGAAGTTCTGCCTCGTATCGCAGCAGAAGCCGGGTCACGCTGTCCCCCCGGTCCACGAAGCCTCCAACATCGAGCGCGATCGCATCGGCGTTCTGGATGAAATTGCAGTACTCGTCGGACAGGACTATGTTGTTCGACCCGCGGCCGAGGCTCCATTTTGCGATATTCTTGAGGGACCTCCAGCCACGGTTGGCATCGTTGATCCTTTGGCGTTTTTCTTCTTCGGGGAACGGAATAAGAAAGAACTGGGTATTCGCCAAGCCTTCTCGCTGCAGGACTTCGTCGCGGAGTCGCCAGACGTAATGGAGAGGAATGCCGCCCCCATCCTGGTGATCGTGTTGCCAATAAGCCCGGGAAGTCACCGGCGTTTCTAACCAGAGAAAGGCGGCGCCGCCCGTCGCATGATCCATGTAGCATTTACCCAGGAGATCCCCCGCGTTGCCGAAGGCCTGACCCGAGCGCTGATTGTTGTTCAGAAGGAGACGGGCGTTCTCCACTGCGCCGCCGGCCAAAATCACCTGGCGCCCGCGAAAAGTCCGTTCGGTGCCCTCCAATGTGCGCGTTTTCACGGAACGCGCGATGCCGTCTTCCGATATATCTATCTCGGTCGCATTCGTCCAAAGCCAAACCTGGATATCAGGGCTGTCTTCAAACGCTTTCCGATACTTCTCGCCAAAAAGTGTGGGCGGACTTTGTCGGATGACGGAGGTTTCGAGGACAGGGCTCTCATAGAGCAGCAGGTCGTCTTCTGTCAGTTCAGCACTGGCGGACAAAGAATAATCGTAGGCCCCCAAATCGCAATAGGCATGTGCGCGTTCATAGGGGCCTTCCAAGGCCGAGCGTTCAAACGGCCAGCCGCTCATCCCGCTCAAGGGAGGTCTCTCGAAATCGATCTCGTCAAGCGGAAGGCAGTGACCGCCCCAGTGATTGGAGGTCCCGCCGAACTGACGCAGGCGAGCGGCAGTGAGATCGGTCACGTCCAAAGCGGTTACCGGACCGTCATAGAGCGCCTGTGTGGCGGCGTCGAACTCGAGGCCGCCACTTTCAAGGAGAGCGACTTTCAGACCCGTGTTTTCAAGCTCTTGGGCAAGCGTGATACCCGCGGGGCCTGTGCCAATGATGACTAGATCGTAGATTTCCGCCGTAGAGGCTGTCGTCTCGCGCCCGTCGACTATCAATTGCTTACTTTCTCTGCCGGTTTCCTTTGACAGGATCCTAGCTTTTGGCGTGGGTCGAGTAAATGCGGTGCGGTGGTAACCGCCCTTCTTACGGGGCTTGGATGTAGAGCTCACGCACCCAGGTCACATACCCAGTTTCTGGGCGGGCGTCATTCTGAAGGCATCGAGGTTTACGGAAGCGCAGGCGTTCGGCCTGAAGCGGGACGAGCGGGGGCCGCAATCCTACGCGGCCTCGGCGGATGCGGACAATATCAGACCGGCAATGATCAGAGAGAGCCCGATCGTCCTTGTCATGCCAACCGCTTCGCCGTGGAATATGGCGCCGATAACCGTCAATGCGATCATCGCCAGAGAGGTGACGGCCGTGTAGGTGAGACTCAGGGAATAAAGGCGAATGGCGGCGACGAAGGCTGTCAGCAGCGTGACCGCGCTCAGTACGGCCAGCCACATCCAGCCTGACGTCAGGATCGAAAGGGCGATCTGTTTGGGGCCGGAAACGTCCAGCCCCTGCCCGCCTTTCTTCAGAAAGAGGTTCAGGGCCACGTTTGAGCTCGCGGCAATGAAGATCAACAGCCACTGGGTCATTTGACAGCTTTCATGCGATCCGCCGTAACGGGGCGGGTCCGCTTCCATTCCATGGCTGCCGCCAGGCTGACTGCGGCCATGATGGCGATGAAGGGAGAAGAGGGCATATGGTATCGGTCTCCGCCGACGATGACGACATGGAGGCTGGTGAAATAGCCCCAGAGGGCTACCGGCGGGTTGAAGAATGCGGCGATGAGGCCGTGGCGGCGCCACACCAGGGCGATGCCGGCAAAACCGCCCAGAAGGAGCAGATACCAGTAGCCGGTCGCCACGATCTTGGCCGCATTGGTCACATCGGAAGAGGCGCGCGACACAAAGCCTTTGTTCCAGACCACGCCGATCGTCTCCCGGTCGATCAGCGCCACGAGTTTCTTTCCCAGAAGCCCGACAGCCTGCAGGGGGTTGTTCTGGATGAACTCTTTCGCTCGGGCTTCGAGATACTCGTTTCTCTCGAGCTCATCCATGTCCTGCGTCTCAGGCGGCAGCGGCATGTATCCGCCATTGCTCTCCGGATTGTTGCCCATCCAGAAGTTCGTCCCGAAGTTGCTGGAGATGAAGATCCGCTCACCGAAGACCTGCTGGTTCCGCAAGCTCCACGGCAGGGCCACGAGGAGGATCAGGGCCGTGACCGCCGCCGCCTGAGCCCCGGTCAGCGCAAATCGACGGAGCCCCTTGGGAAGATCGACCAAGGTCAGCGCCAGAGGCACCAGCAAGATCACGGGTCGTATGTATGCGGTGCCTCCCCAGATCAGGCCCGCCAGAACCAGGTTCAGCAGTGTGTGCCCGGAGGGCCTTTGCCAGAAGACCAGGCCCGCCAGGGTGCCGGCGATGAAGAACAGTTCGCTCGACAGAATGGTCGTGAAAAAGATGAGGTTTGGCCAGAAGGCGACCAGCGCCATCGCACACAGCGCCGTCCTTTCGTCGAACCAGCGGGCCGCCAGCCCGAATGTGAGGACGATTGCCGCCAGCCCCGCCAGCAAGTTGAGAAGAACGACCCCCGCGTAGGACTCCGTGAAGAGGTAGGTGAAGGCGGTCAGAGCAGAGGTCCCGACGGCCCAGTAGGCTGTGGGGTTGTCTTCAGACCAGCCGTAGACCCCGTGCTCGACAAGCGTTCGGGCAAACTGGTCATAGGCGCCGCTGTCGGACACCGGCACGACCGGGACGAGCGAAGCCCAGAGAAGACGCAGTCCCATGCCGACGATCAGGAGCGCCCAGAATGTCGTTTTTGCACTCATGTCGCGATCTGCGCTGCAAGAATGAAGAGGCCGAGCATCAGGACACCGCAGAGCAGGCTCGTCCTGTCCCGGAAGGTAAAGACGATCGGATCGTCATTCATGTACCCGCGCCGGGTCAGGAGCTGCATCCGCCCCAGCCAGAACAGCAGGACAGGGCAGATCAGCAGCAGGAGGTCCGGCGAGGCGAAATGGCCCTGCACCTCCGGATCCTGCGAATAGAGCGCGAACACCAGCACGGCGGCCTGCGCGGCTCCCACGGACATGGCCTGAAGGATCGGGAGGTCGTCGAGGATGAGGTTGCGCCCCAGGGTCTTGCTGTTGCCCCGCACGGCCAGGTCCTCCAGCTCCGCCTGCCGCTTGATGGTCGCCAATGCAAAGAACAGAAACATGGAAAAGACCAGAAGCCAGGGGGAGAGCGCGATGTCGGTCGCCAGGCCCCCCGCGACAATGCGCAAGGTATACAGCATGGCCAGGACGACCACGTCGACCATCATCTTCCGCTTCAGCCAGAAGGAATAGGCCGACGTCGTCGCCAGGTAGAGCAAAAGGACCAGCAGGAAGGCGGGAGGCAGCAGAAGCGCGGCCGTGGCGAGGGCCACGAGCAGCAATCCCCCCGCCATGATGATGCCCTGTACCGCCGTGGCCGTTCCTGCCGCGAAGGGTCTGTGGCGTTTGCGGGGATGGGCGCGGTCGGCGGGAAGATCGACCAGGTCGTTCACGATGTAGATCGCCGAGGCGGCCAGTGAAAAGCTGAGCATCGCCAGCAGCGCGAAAGGTAAGGGTGCCAGGTCCTGTGACGCGAGCACCGGCAGGAGGATCAGGAGGTTCTTCGCCCATTGGTGCGGCCTGCATGCACGGACCAGGGCGCGGAGCGGCCAGCCCGAGCCGCCTGAAACCTCCGTCAGATGAAGTCCTGCCGCTGCCGCCGCCCGGCGCGTGGCAGGGGAGACACGCGCCGCATATGACGTGTCGGCAGAAGACCAGATCGGGATGTCGGTGATGCTGTCTCCGAGGTAGTCGAAGCCCTTTTCGCCGTACAGCCTGACAAGAAGCCTTTCCTTGGCTGCTCCACGCAGATTTTCCGGGGTGTCGGGGCTGCCTGTGCCGATGGCCATGTCGAAAAGCTTCAGGTGTTCGGCCACGGCCTCCACCTGACGGTGATCCGCGGCCGAGACCAGAACCACCGGCCGGCCCTCGGCCCGGGCTGCTTCCACGAAACGGATGACGTCATCATCGTAGGGCAGGAAAGCGGGGTCTAGGATGCTCCGGTCCGCTATGTTTCGCTTGAAGGCCGCCTTGCCGCCGATGACCCATCCGGGGAAGGCGGACACCGACAGGGGGCTGCGAGCGAGGAGACCGAAAATCCCTTCGTGAAGGGTATCCGTCCGGCAAAGCGTGCCGTCGAGGTCGACGACGAGCGGACGGCGTTCGCTGGTCTCCGACAGGCGCGACGGGTCCGGTCGGACGGGGGCATTGCTGGCGTTCTGCACGGTGTTCTCTTTGTTCATCACTTGGCGGGATCAGCGGCAGACCGTCCAGGTCGCACTGGCGCGAGTTGGCTTGGAAAAGTGTCCTCCAGTTTGACAGAGGTGCGCAAGGCTCGTGTCCCTGTATTGTTTCCGGAATTTCCGATAAGAGAGGGATTTCAAGCGCTTTGTGTCCTTTGGGAGAACGCGCCGGGGCACTTGAGTGCGGAAGGGCATCTCCGAGACCAGCTGCCACCCGGGTGTAGCCGGCCGCAGCCCGTAGCCGAACGGCCCGCCCTCGCCGCCGCGCAGGGCGGCGCTGATCCGGGCCTGCTGCCGGGCGCCGGTGCCGCGCAGGTCCTCGAGATCCTCGGGCAGCACCGGGATGCCGTCCGGGGCGAGGAAATCCGCCACGTCGAGAAAAACGATCTGACGAGGCGGGCATCAAATTCGAACCACGCGGTGGCGCTCCGGCGCAGGTAGGACAGCGTGAGGTCGGGCACGGCGAAGCCGAAGCTTTCGTCCTCCGCCGTGCCCGGCGCTCGCAGGGCGCCGCTCGCCGGGGCGAAGATGCGGTCGGTCCGGGTCCCGCTCAGGGCCGAGAAGCTGAGCTGCGTGTTGGTCTGGACCGCCTCTTCGAAAGACCCTTGGGGCGCCGCTCACGCCACTTCCGGATTCGTCCGGGTTATTGCCCTTTTTCTTTCATTTCAGGATGACATAGGATGTGCCACAAGCCGTTTCAGAATGAGCTAGAGGCTCACCCTTCGGGCAGATGCGAAATTATGGTAAGATTGGATTAAGTAGGCTGGTATGAGAGGTTAGGTTCTGAGGCTGTCCGGAAGCGACCTGCCTTCCCGCCGAAAACGGGCCTGCGGGCCAGTCGAAAACCTTCCTTCCAAAGAATAACGTTCAACTGCTCAGCCAACCACCTGCAGCGTTCTGAGACTTACGATGGATGCTGACCGGAGTTTATGCCATGTCCCGCGGTTACATCCCCTCTCTCGACGGCATCCGAGCGGTCTCGATCGCCTTGGTTTTCGTGGCGCACGTCGGCTGGGGACATGTGGTGCCCGGCGGGTTTGGGGTGACGATCTTCTTCTTTCTCTCTGGTTACCTGATCACCACGCTGTTGTTCAGAGAGTATGAGACCTCCGGCCGGATCTCGTTGAACGCGTTCTATCTTCGTCGGGTCTTCCGACTGGGCCCGCCCTTGTTGTTGACCATGGCTGCCGCTTCGCTGCTGGTGGTGACGGGACTGGCCGAGGGCGATCTCGATCCCGCGACCTTCGCGAGTCAGATTTTCTTCTACTATAATTATTGGTCCCTGAGCGATGCGGCAGGCAGCAGTGTCGAAGGGCTGGGTATCCTCTGGTCGCTGGCCGTGGAAGAGCACTTTTACCTTGTCTGGCCTTCGATCTTCCTCCTGATTGCCCGCAAACGCATCTCGTCCCGGCACGTCCTGATCGGATTGAGCGTCATATTGCTGTGGAGGGTCGTGCGTTTCTATCTGCTGGGCCACTCGGCCTGGGACGTCTATATATCCACCGATACGCGCATCGACAGCATCCTTTTCGGCTGCCTGCTCGCCATGATCGTCAACAGCGGAGCCGCGTCCCGGTTCTTTCCCGACGGCGTCGCGGCCCGGTACCTTGTCATGGCTGTGGCCATCATCGTCCTGCTGCTCTGCTTCGTGGTCCGGGAGGAAGGGTTCCGGTCGACCCTCAGGTACACCCTGCAGGGGCTGGCGCTGATGCCGCTGTTCTATTACGCCATCTTTCGCCCGGAGGACCCGCTCTTCCGATGGCTGAACGGCAGGGTGATCCGGCGGATCGGCGTCTATTCCTACACCATATATCTCTGCCATTTCGTCATCATCTACGCGCTCGAGCGCACCGAACTAGAGACCGCAGCCCGGGTTATTCTTGCGCTGGCCCTGTCCATTGGCTGGGCCGCTCTCGTCAATGAACTGGTAGAGAAACCCTTGAAACCCTTGCGGACGAAGCTGCACGGGTTCGCAGCGCCGAAAACGACCTGATCACTCCCCCTCCGTCACCCACCCCGCCACGACCCCCGCGAGGAACCCGCCCAAGTGCGCCTGCCAGGCGACCAGCCCGTCCAGCAGCAGGAACATCGCGAGGTTGAAGGCCGCGACCACCGCCGTCATCCAGAGCGCCGCGATCAGGGCGCGGCGCGGGGTGTCGCCCTCGGTGATGCGGTCGCGGCTGTCCCAGACGATCCAGGCGCCGACCAGCCCCATGATCGCCCCCGAGGCGCCGACCATCGGCGCGGCGGAGGGGGCCAGAAGGCCGTAGCCGATCCCGCCGCCGAGGGCCGAGACCGCGTAGAGGAAGCCGAAGGTCCGGGGCCGGCAGCGGCGGCCGAGCACCAGGCCCAGCCAGGTCAGCGTCGCCGCGTTGCCCAGAAGGTGCTGCCAGGATCCGTGCAGAAAGGCATAGGTCGCGAACATCGTGACGGGCTGGCCGGGATAGTTCGGCTGCCAGCCCTGCAGCAGCCCGGGCCAGAAGGCGCCGTAGGCATAGAGCATCGGGCGCCAGCGCGGCGTCCCGAGGAGGCCGCGATCGGCCAGCAGGAGCGCGGCCTCGATCAGCGTCATGACGAGGATGAGCGTCAGCCAGACCCGCTGGGTGCGGCGGGCCGGCTCCGTCGGTCGGGGGCCCGGAAACGTGCTCATGCGAGAGCTATGCATGGCCGGGCGCGGCGGCACAAGCGCCGCCTCAGTAGCTGCCCCGGAAACTGCGCCCGACCCCGAGATAGACGGTGTCCGAGGACGCCCAGCCGGTGCCCGCCGCCTCGTCGTTGCGGAAGCGGCGGCGGTAGCCGAGGTCGAGCGACCAGTCCGGCGTCAGCGCATAGCTGAAGGTGGCCCCCAGCGAGGCGGTCGATAGCGTCTCGTCGGTCCGGGTGTCCTGGCTGTCGATATAGGCGATGTCGAGCGTCACGCCCGCCAGCGGGGTCAGCTCCTGCTGCCAGTCCGCCGAGACCGAGGTCACCAGCGTTTCGGCGTCGTTGGCGCCGGCGGAATAGGACCGGCTGAGGCGCGCGCCGATCCGGCCCAGGGGCAGTTCGCGGGCGAACCCCGCCTCGCCGGTCAGCCCCAGCTCGCCCCCGGCGCTGCGGGTCGCGCCGATCCGCAGGGTCACCCCCCCGAGCGGCAGCGCGCGGTCGAGCCCGGTCGAGACGGTGAAGCGGGTGCCCTCCTCGATCACGTCGGCGCCCAGAGCCAGCGAGAGGGTGCCGAGCGGACGGTCGACGGCGATGCCCGCGGTCAGCCCCAGCGTCTCGCGCCGGCCGGTGGCGGGGTCGTCGTCCTCGTAGAGCGAATACCGCGCGCCCAGCGTCACCCGCCGGTCGGCGGCCACGTCCAGCCGCAGATCCGCGCCCAGGTCCAGCCGGTCGCTGTCGAAGAGACTGGCGGAGCTGACGTCGCTGTAATCCACCCGGGTGTAGGCCGCCCGCAGCCCGTAGCCGAACGGCCCGCCCTCGCCGCCGCGCAGGGCGGCGCTGATCCGGGCCTGCTGCCGGGTGCCGGTGCCGCGCAGGTCCTCGAGATCCTCGGGCAGCACCGGGGTGCCGTCCGGGGCGAGGAAATCCGCCGCGTCGAGAAAGGCGATCTCGCGCGTGGCGAGGCGGGCGTCGAATTCGAACCGCGCGGTGGCGCCCCGGCGCAGGTAGGACAGCGCGAGGTCGGGATCGGCGAAGCCGAAGCTCTCGTCCTCCGCCGTGCCCGGCGCCTCCACCGCCCGCAGCGCGCCGCTCGCCCGGGCGAAGATCCGGTCGGTCCGGGTCTCGCTCAGGGCCGAGAAGCCGAGCTGCGTGTCGGCCCGGAAGGTCGTCCCCTGCGAGACCGGGTCGAGATCGAGGTTGCGGGTCGCCTGGACCCGCTGCGACAGGTCGAAGCTCAGCTCCACCCCGCCGCGCCCGGTCTGTTGCGCCAGCGCGGCCGGCGCCGCCCCGCAGAGGGCCGCGCAGAGGAGGCCGCCGGTCAGGCGGCCGGGATCGGAGAGAAGGGCCATGCGCGCCGTCCCGCGCCGCTTATTCGAACAGGCGGCGCTGCGGGATCACGATCACGTCGCCCTCGCGCATCGTCACCCGCCCGTTCGGGCTCTGGCCGCTCTGGATCGCGTCGTAGTTCAGGGTGTAGATGCGCTCCTGCCCGGTCCGGGGATCGGTGCGGCGCAGCTGGACCCGCTTGGTGGCCGCGAAATTGGTGAACCCGCCCATCTCGGCGAAGACCTGCAGCAGGGAGGCGCCGGGTTCGACGCTCAGGCGG
>Ga0310345_10001157_pt1 | contig 30973 bp, 25 predicted proteins | sample HC15DNA20500_MG_FD_204667 | JGI IMG/M metagenome (GOLD analysis project Ga0310345, IMG submission 204667) | Marine microbial communities from station ALOHA, North Pacific Subtropical Gyre - HC15-DNA-20-500_MG | ecosystem: Environmental > Aquatic > Marine > Oceanic | place: Pacific Ocean: North... | reverse complement strand
TCTGCCCACGGATTCCGGGTCGCGCACGCGATGGCCAACTAGCCTAACAGGAGGCTCCATGAGGCTTCGAACCTTTCCCACTTCACTGCTGGTTATGGCTTGCCTCGCGGCATCGGTGAGCCCGCTCGAGGCGCAGTGCGAAGCGGATGGTGATGTCGAGTTCGTCTGCGGGCCGGTAAGCCCCGAGGACCTGGTCCCCGTGCCGCGGTCGCCTTGGCTTCTCGTCTCGGGCATGGAGGACGACGGCTACCTCTATGCGACCGATACGCGCGATCTCACTTCGAACGTGCTCTTTCCTACGCAGATGGCTCGACCACGCCACGACCGCGACACCTACGGCTCATGCCCGGGACCCGTGACCGGCGGCTTCAGACCGCACGGTCTGAGCCTGCGGCCGGGCGACAATACAACGCACACGCTTTACGTGGTGCGCCACGGCGAGCGAGAAGCCATCGAAGTCTTCGAAGTCGACGCCGGTGCGGCGTCGCTGAGCCTCGCGTGGGTAGGATGCGTGGTCGCGCCCGAGGGCGTCAGCATGAACTCGGTTGCCGCGCTTCCGGGCGGTGGATTCGTCGTCACGCACTTCGACTTTGCGGCAGGTCGCTTGTGGGAGTGGCAACCAGGAGATGGCTGGCAACAGGTCCCCGGCAGTGAGACCGCCGGTCCCAATGGGATCGTCGCGTCGGACGATGGCCGCTGGCTCTACATCGGGGGGTGGGGCACGCAGTCCTTGATTCGACTGTCGCGCGGGCAGACGCCGCCTCAGGTCAGTTCTGTCGATGTCGGCCACCACATCGACAACGTTCGCTGGGCGCCCGACGGATCGCTGCTCGCCGCCGGCCACGTAGGCCCGACGCAAGCCTCGATCGTGTTGTGCCTGCAAAGGCGCCAATGTGAGGGGGTGAATTCGATGGTCACGCGAGTCGACCCCGAGCAGCTCACAGCCCGGGAGATCGTCCGCTATCCCTCGAACGACTTCCTGATCCTGGGAACGGTCGCCATCGAGGTTGGGGACGAGATCTGGGTGGGTGGCATCGCCGGCGGGAATCGGATTGCACGATTCACTAATCGCTGAACGAGCTCAACGACGGACGCTTGGGAAGGGGGGCTTCAACCCCGTCGACTTCGAGGCCACGCCTTGAGGTTGGCCGTGCCTAGTTCCCGCCCGCCCGCCTCTCCTGATAGCGCGCCCCACTCAGGATGTTTGACATGGCGTAGTTGCCCTCGTGACAGTTGTACTCGTACAGGAGGTCGTCATATTTCCTGAACGGCACTTCTCCGCGCCCCATGCGATGGTGTGGGCCCGAAGGGTCGAGCCGGGGAGAGGCTACCCATGACCACAAGACGAGAGTTCATCTCCAGCGCCTCTAAGGGTCTGCTCGGCCTAGGCATGGTGCCCGGTGGGAAGCGCCCGGCGACGCCCACATTCGCGGCCACACCCGCTACCACTCCGGAGGGAACGCCCATGGCCGCGGAAACGTCCACGTCCACGTCCACGCCCCAGGCCACGGGTACCGGCCTGATCTACGACGCCCGGTACCTGGACCACGTGCTGCCGCTTCGCCGGGGCGAAGTGCACCCCGAGCGTCCCCTGCGTCTGGTCCGAATCATGGAGGTGTTCGCCGAGCGCGGCCTCGATCAGGAACTGATCCCGCTGTCGCTGCTGGCGGACCCCATGACTTCGATAAGGGCTCACCACACACGTGAGCACGTGGAGTCGGTCCGCCGCATCGACGTTACTGGTCCGGTGGCCGAGCTCGCCGTGGCGGGTGCCCTAGGGGCGGTGGACGCTGTCGCTCGCGGACAAGTGAAGAACGCCTTCTGCGCCAGCCGCCCTCCCGGCCACCACGCGAACAACACCGGTCAGGAGGAGGGCTTCTGCTTCTACAGCAACGCTGCCATCGCGACCCGTTATGCCCAACGGGTTCATGGCTTCGAGCGTGTACTCATCATCGACTGGGACTATCATCACGGGAACGGCACCCAAAACGCGTTCTATGACGACGCGAGCGTGCTCTTCTTCAGCACGCACGACTGGCAAGCGTATCCGGGAACCGGCGATCCGTCTCTCATGGGAGAGGGCGAGGGGACAGGCTTCAACATCAACGTGCACCTGGACTGTGGATCGCGCGACGTGGACATGCTTCGGCACTGGGACTCGAAGCTGCTGTCGGTCGTGAGCGACTTTCGCCCGGACTTCATCATCGTTTCTGCGGGCTTCGACAGCCGCCGGGACGACCTGCTTGGATGCTTCGACCTGACGGACGACGTCTTCAAGCGCATGACCCGCACCGCCATGGACTTGGCGGAGGAGTACACGGGCGGGAGGCTCGTCTCTCTGCTGGAGGGCGGCTACAACGTCGAAGGCAGTGCGCTGGCCGCTGCCGCTCATGTGGAGACGCTGCTGGACTAAAACGATTGCTGGCTCCAAGTGCGGCGCGTATCGTAGCGTGGGCCCCCGCAGTGAACAAAAAGCAATCGGTCGTTTTTCGACCTCAGCGCGAGTCCAACTCTACTGTGGAAGGAGTGCTGCATTGACGAACACCGTCAAGCTCTGGGTATTCGGTCCGCTCGTATTCATTCTCATCGGATTCGTAGCGGCCCATCTACTCCTCCGGAAGCTCCTGTCTCCCATCGAGCGACCGCCATACGAACAGGTGCAGGTGAAGTGGGCTGGAGCAGAACTGGACGCCAGACGACTGGCAGTGGTTTTACCACGCATCTCAAGGCGGTGCGCTCTCCCTTCCCATTCCCTACGACTGGATTGCCGCGTTCGAGCGTCCCGAGGTGCCGTTGCTCTTCGGCGAATATACAGGGATGCTGATGGATGAAGAGTACATCAGTCGCTACGGCTTCCTGCCCAACTCCCAAGAGAGCTACAACGCGGACGGAATGACGTTGGACCCGGCCGACTTGCCCGGGCTCTCCACGCTAGAGCAGGACAAGCACAACAACCCCTCGTACTTTCCCGTCGGTTTCGTCCGGACCAGAGACTTCACCGACCGGGCGACGAACCGTACTAGTGATATGCTCGGCCTGACTTGCGCGGCGTGTGACACGGGCCAGATCAACTTCGAGGGCATCGGCTACCGCATCGACGGCGGCGTGGCCATGACGGATCTGGGACTCGTGTATTCGAAGATCGAGGGAGGCTTCCTGTTTGACACTACACTTCCCGGAAATTCCAACCAGGGCCACGAATTCGCGGGCAGCCCCGACCCGGAGCACAGGGACTATTGGTGGAACGGCAGCAAGGGCCGGATTGGGCCCGAGTTGGTCCCTGATGACCGCCTCGCGATCATGGAATTCCTAAAGACGCTAACGGGTGAGCCTGTACGGCGATCCGGCAACTAGAGGCCAAGGAAGAGACATGCACAGACTGATTCTCGCGGCGGTGTTGATCGCCGCCGCCCCCGTTGACGGCTCGGCACAAGGCGGCTGGGATGACCCATTCCCGGCGCATCAGGTGATGGACAATCTCTACTTCGTGGGCACCGGGGGGCTGGGCACGTTTCTCGTCACCACGCCCGAGGGGCACATCCTCATCAACACCGACTTCGAGAGAACGATTCCCCTCATCGAAGAAAGTGTGGCGGCGTTGGGCTTCGACCTGGACGACGTGAAGGTCATCCTGGGAAGCCACGCGCATGGAGATCACCAGGCCGCCGACGTCTTTCTTCGGGAGCGCACTGGCGCACAGGTCATGATCATGCAGGAGGACGTCGCGGGGTGGCAGCGAATGAATCGCGGCGACAATATCCCGATTGAGCGCATCCTGCATGACGGAGACGAAGTCACATTGGGCGGCACGACGCTGGTGGCGCATCGCACACCCGGCCACACGAGGGGATGCACGAGTTGGGGAGTGGAGCTCGAAGAAGGCGGAGAGACCTACAACGCGCTGATCGTCTGCAGCTTCGGCGTGAACGCCAACTATGTGCTGGTCGACAACCCGAATTACCCCGACATCGCCGACGACTACCGGGCTACGTTCGCCAAGGCGCGCGCGATGCCGGTCGATGTCTTCGTTGCCTCCCACGGCTCGTTTTATGACCTACCGGCCAAGCACGAGAAGCTGCTGCACCGCATGCAGGGCGACCCCAATCCGTTTGTCGATCATGCCGGGTTCCTGGCGTACATAGACTTTCAGGAGGGGCGCTTCCAGGCGATGCTGGACAGCCAGCGCAGGTCCGGCCGATAGGCTCGCCACCACCATTGACGCATCCCCCGACCCCCCGGTAGCATCGCCGAGGGAGGACCGTCCATGAGCAAGAACAGAAAGAAATCGTCGGAGACCGAGGCTCACCCGTCGCGTCGCGCTTTCGTGAAGAGTGCAATGCTCGGGGCAGGGGCCACCGCCGCGCTGGGAACCACCGGCGTCGGCGTGGGCGCGCAGGAGACCAACGGAGAGGGCATCACCATCCCTCCGGAGTTCGCGGCGGCCAAGAAGGCCAGTCTGCCCGCGGTCGACTTCACCGAAAAGCTGCTCGACGCCCCGAGGGCCGGGGCGCCTGAGACGGACGAGCCGTCAGGCGCCCCCTAGCCGTCTACATCCCCTTCACGTACTTCGTCAGCGCTCCACCAGCCCAGCGCAGCGAATTCGGGCCTTCCGCTGCGTAGACATTTCCGTCCGCGTCGACGGCCACACCCTCGCCCGCCGCGCCCTGGTAGGGCCGGGTGTCTGCGTCGAACGGCGGAATGAAGCCCGTGATGTGATCCCCGTCCACGGGGCCGATCCGGACCCCATTCATCCAGTTCGCGTGGCTGGTCATGCTAGATTCGGAGTCGATCGCATAAAGGATGTCGTCCGCTGTGATGAAGAGCCCACTGATGCGCCCGAAGCTGTAGCGGGAGTCGAGGTAGTTGCCTTCCTGGTCGAAGATCTCGATGCGGTGGTTACCACGGTCCGCGACGAAGAGGCGACCTTCCGAGTCCAACGCAAGAGCGTGCGGCGTCCGGAACTCGCCGTGAAGCCTCCCGATCTGGCCCCACTCTTTGAGGAATGTGCCGTCGGCTGAGTATTTGAGGATGCGGCCGGTCGAGCCCGCTTCACGTCCATTGGCCATTGCCGCCATGGTGGTCATGCCCTGACCGTTGTGCCCATCCGCGACGAAGATGCTTCCGTCCGGCGCGGTGATCACGTCGTTCGGTTGGTTCAGCTGGCCTGGCCCGCTTCCGGGCTGGCCAGCGGTGCCGAGCGACATCAGGAGCTCGCCCGTGGGGCTGAACTTATGGACCTGATGACCCTTGGTTCCTTCCCGGTTCCCGGCGAAGTCGGTCACCCATACGTTGCCGTCGCTGTCGACGTGGATTCCGTGCGGCGTCTGGAAGATTCCCCCGCCGAAGTTCGCGAGCACCTGTCCGGTGTTGCGATCGAACTTGAAGATCGGGTCTACGGGGTTGGTATCGCAGTTGATGGGCGCCCCGCCGCCGAAGCTGCTGGCGCCGCAACGCTCGTAGGCCCAGATGTGGCCGTCGTTCGGGTCGATGTCGATTCCGGCGGTCGAGCCCCACTCCCGGCCATCGGGGAGGTCGCCCCAGTTCTGCTCCACCGTCGAGGTCGGGTTCGGCAGTCCTTCACCGGTGATCATGTTGCCGGCCATGGCCATCTCGGCTGAATCTCCGGAATCGCTGGCGCATGCGGTCAATAGAGCGGCACCGCAGACGAACAGCGTGGACATCAGAAGTCGTGACGATGACATGGTATCTCCTCAGAAAAACAGCCGTTGTGTGACGTTCGTACTCGACATTGTGGCCTATTCGTTCTCTTCCATTTGGGACAGCGGCTCAATGATAGCCTGATAAGTAAGTCTGTGCGAAATCGAGCGTACGTTGGGTCGCCCCCGACCGCCACGCTGCTGGATCATGCCGACGAAGACCAGATCCTCGGCGGGGTCGATCCAGAACCAAGTACCGGCGGCTCCGCCCCAGTAGTATTCGCCCACCGAGTAGAACTCTGATGCGACTGGATCCAGCACCACGCTGAAGTCGAGCCCGAAGCCCTGCCCGGGACTACGCTCGGGGTTGTTGCGCGGCATCTGGTTTCGAGTCATCAACTCGATTGTCGTGGGCGAGAGGATGCGCACCCCGTCCAGCTCGCCACCGTTCAGCAGCATCAGTGAGAAGCGCATGTAGTCGGTGGTCGTCGAGACCAGCCCGCCACCGCCGGAAAAGAACGTCGTCGGGTCCAGGAAGGCTCGCGACCCCACAGTCCCCAAGTTGGCCGGCGCGGTGAGATTGCCATCCTGGTCATAGCCGTAGTACTGGGCCAGGCGGTCGTGATCCTCTTCCGGCACGTGGAAGCCGGTATCGACCATGCGCAGTGGCCCGAAGACCCGTTCCTGGAGGTACTCGTCGAACGGTTGACCCGAGAGCACCTCGACGAGGTAGCCTTGAACGTCGACTGCGATGCTGTAGTACCACAGCGTGCCGGGCTGATGGCGGAGGGGCATCGCACCGAGCTTGATGATCATGTCCTTGAGCGTCTGCTGCCTGGAGAGAACACCCTCGGTGGCATAAAGCCTGTCCGTCGGACCCGGAGCACCGATGCCGTACGCCAGCCCGGCCGTGTGCGACATCAGCTCCCGGATGGTCATGGGATGGTCGGCATCCTCGAGCACCGGGCCGTCAGCCCCCCATGAGGCCGCCACCTTCAGGTCGGTGAACTCTGGGATGTGCCGCTGCACCGGATCGGACAGGCGGAACTTGCCTTCTTCGTACAGCGTCATGAGCGCCACGCCTGTGATCGGCTTGCTCATGGAGTAGATGCGGAAGATCGCGTCCTCTTGCATGGGCGACCCAGCCTCGATGTCGCGTTGGCCGTAGGTCTGGAAGTCCACGACCCGACCACGCCTCGCGACCATCGTGGTTATGCCTGCCAGCCGGCCATCGTCAACGAGCTGCTGCATCCCATCATGAAGTCTGGTGAGGCGCTCCGACGACATGCCCACGTCTTCCGGTGCGGCGCGCTGCAGGGCTGGTTGCGTATCTGCCGCGACGGCCTCGGTGGGCGCGTCGCAGCCCGAGGCGACAAGCGCAATGCTCAGGATGGGTACTAGCAATGCCGACCTGGCGGTGAGCGCGCGCATGGTGCCCTCCCTACAACGGAATCGTGAAAGCTCGGCGACCATGTTAGGCCCGATTTCCGGATGGCGCGAGCGGTCCAGAGGTGGCTTCGGACCCTACTGGACCCGATCTGCCGCTCCGTGAGAGGCGAGCAGATGCTGCAGAGCCGCGATCAACTTCGAGCGCAGCCCCGCGGCGCGTTCGCCGAGCTCCCGCTGGCGCAGGCGGTACTCGACGCGCCCCTCCTTTGTCTCGACCCGGACGGGTTCCAGGCCGAAGTCACCCAGGTCGTACGGACTGGCCTGCATGTCGAGCACGCGGAGCTCGCTCGCCAAGTCGAAGGTCTGCCACAACAGGTCGCTGCCGATCCAGGGCATGGCCCCATAAGCCCACCGATAGAGATCCATGTTCGCGTGAATGCAGCCGGGTTGCTCCACTTCGTGACGCGTTGACCACGCGAGCTCCATCCGGTTCAACGGCTTGGCCTGGGGCGCGAAGAACCGAAAAGCGTCGAAGTGGGTGCAAACGACTGGCCTGCTCTCGACGAAGTCGTCCACTTGTTTCTGGGATAGTCGGAGGGGGGCGGTCTCGCGATGGCGGACATCGTCTCCTCCGTACACCATCGCCCACTCATGGACTCCGAAGCACCCGAGGTTCGCCGGCTGGCGCTGCGTGGACAGCAACAAGTCCAGCACGGATCGCTGTTGCTCGATGTCGTCGTCACTCAGGTCGTGCCGGATGAGGCCGTCTGCTACCCGATAGCATGGTGGCTCGAAGCGTTCCCGACCCTCAGGCGAGTCGGCCAGGACTTCTCCGACTCCCGGATGCCAGGCCTCGAGTTTTGCCGGCGAATACATGTAGTACTGAAAGAGGAAGTCGTGGACCGGGTGCGGTTCCTGGCGCGAGCGTCGCTCCCTATGCGGGACGGTCCAGCGCTGCACTCGCTCGAGGTGCGTGTGTGCGCGCGCGCGCCATTCGGTGGGCGTCAGTACCTGAGGGTCACAGAGGGACGTATCGAGCATGACACCACGCTCGGCTCTGGGAGAGGCCGTGTCCAGTGCTTCCCTACTGTGCCCTTCCGGTCGGAGGCACCCGGTTCCACAACGGGAGCAGCAGCAGGCCAGCGACGAGGGTAGCCACGGAGAAACCATAGAAGAGAATGACGGTGGTGTCGGTGCCCGGGAACCAAGCCATGAGATAGCCTGGCAGTGCCACGCCCAGGATCTGTCCGAACGAGCCCCAGCCGTTGATGAAACCAGCCGCACTTCCTGCGCCCTTCTTGGTTCCGAATTCGATGGCGGCCGTCGCGCTCAGCATCGAGTCTGGACCAAACAGAAACAAGCCGATCAAGAAGAAAGCGAGCAGCATCCCGCCGCTGCTGCCTGAGTTGGTCAGCGGTCCGAAGAGGGAAAGGACCACCGCCAGCAGGAGAAGAGCGAGAGTTCGGCATCGCCCTCTCTGCACGGACACGGTCAGGTCGCGCTGTGTCTTGCGGGAACGCATCCACCTGGTCACACTCTGCGGGGAGGGCACCCAGATGATCGAAGTCCAGTGTTGGTCCTATGAGAAACACCCACGAGCCCTGACGCCGTGCGCCCGTGAGCGAGCCTCGATCGCCGGGCGGCTCGTTGCGTTGTGGCTCGTCCTGGCCGTGCCTGTCGGCCTTTCCGCCCAGGCCCCGCTCGCGCTCCCGCCCAATGGCGCGGCCGCAGCCGCGTACCGTAGCGCCATTGCCGAGGCTAGACAGCTCCTGGTCGACCTCATGACCGAGCGCGCGATCCCGGGCCTATCGGTGGCGGTGGGCGTCGACGGCGGAGTCGTCTGGTCTGAGGGCATGGGTCTGGCGAGTCTCGAGCATGGCGTGCCTGTAACGCCGCTCACCAGGTTCCGGTCCGGCAGCACCGCCAAACCAATGACCGCGGCGGCTCTGGCGGTGTTGTACGAGCGCGGGCTCGTCGATCTGGACGCTGAGGTTGGGGAGTACGTGACCCGTTGGCCGGAGCAGCACCGTCCGATCACCATCCGTCAGCTCGCCGGCCACCTCTCGGGCATCCGCCACTACGACCCCGAAGGCCTCGAGTTCTTCAACTCGGTGCGCTATACGAACCTGCTAGACGCTCTCGAGATCTTCGACCGGGATGCGCTCCTATTCGAGCCCGGGACCCGGTACTCGTATTCGACGTACGGCTACAACCTCCTGGGCGCCGCACTTCAACAGGCGGCAGGCCGGCCCTTCGTACAGCTCGTGCGGGAGGTGGTGTTCGAGCCGCTGGGCATGAGCTCTTCCGTGACCGATCACACCGACTCGATCATCGCCCACCGTACCAGCTTCTACGAGCGCTCCGGAGGTGGATCGTCTTACCACACACGACAATCGGGGTGGCAGTCGGCGACGCGCACGGTCCTGAACGGTCCCTACACGGACAACAGCAACAAGGCACCCGGTGGCGGCTTCCTCACCACGCCCACGGACCTCGTCCGCTTCGGATCGGCCCACCTGATGCCGGGGTTTCTGAGGGAGAGCACGCTGCAACTGGTCTTCGCGCCACAGCGCACCAACTCCGGCGAGGAAACGAGCTACGGTCTCGGGTGGCAGCTTGGTGAAGACTCGCAGGGACATCCTACCATCGGACACGGTGGGGGCGCGGTCGGGGGCACATCGCAGCTCCTCATGCACCCTGACCTCGGCCTCGTCGTCGCTCTGCAAGTGAACCTGACGGACGCAGGGATCGGCCGGGCCGCGCGCGAGGTCGCTGCAATCTTTCGGCGGGAGCTGGCTGAGAGGAACTAGCCGCGCTTGCCGGTTGAATATCACTGCCCCTATGGTGCCAGTCGGTCGGGCTCACGGGCCCCTCTTGAAACCCCGAGTGCTGGTATTTATCGGCACCGTTCATCCGTCGAGAGAGGTTTTCATGTCGTATGCGAGTCGAGTCGGTTTGATGTTGCTTTTCGTCGGCGCGGGCGTTGGCACGACCGCGGTTTCGTTGGACGCCCAGAACGCTGAGCCCAACCCGTATCGTACGCTGCCCGGGGTCTGGGCGCCGCTTCCCGACGGCCGAGAGTGGGGTTCGACCAGCCTGGTCGAGGTCTCCCCTGACGGCGAGACCATATGGGCCGTGGACCGCTGCGGAGAGAACAACTGTGTCGGTCACGACGACCTGGACGTGGTCTTTCAGTTCGACAAGCGCGGCCGCATCCTCACGCAGTTCGGAGCCGGAATGTTCGAGTGGCCCCACGGGATCGACGTGGACGACGACGGCAACATCTGGATCGCTGATGCTCGCGGGAACGAGGATCGCGCTCGAGGCCATCAGGTGATCAAGTTCAGCCCTACCGGCGAGGTCTTGATGCGGCTGGGCACGGCCGGTGTGGCGGGGCGGACCCAGACCACGCTCGACCAGCCCAACGACGTGTTGGTCGCGCCCAACGGAGATATCTTCGTGGGCGACGGGCACCCCGGAAACGGAAACAACCGTATCGTCAAATACTCCAGTGACGGCACCTATCTCATGGAGTGGGGCGAGACGGGCTCCAACCCCGGGGAGTTCAGGACCCCCCACGCCCTAGCGATGGATCGCGACGGCCTGCTCTACGTTGGAGACCGCAGCAACCGGCGCATCCAGGTGTTCGAGCAGGATGGCACGTTTGTGCGCGACTTCTACAACATGGGCCGAGCCAGCGGCATTACGATTCACAACAACAAGCTCTATGTGGCAGACTCGGAGTCGAGCTTCGCCCGCAACCCGGGCTTCAGGCGTGGCATTCGCGTGATGGACCTCGACACCGGCTATGTCATCGCCTTCATCCCCGATCCGGAAACCGACCCAGGTAGAGCCGGAACGAGCGCCGCCGAGGGCGTCGCGGTGGACAACGATGGCAATGTCTACGGTGCGGAGGTTGGGCCTCGGATGCTTCGGAAGCATATCGCGCGGTAGGGGCTGGACGTCACAGCGTCGGTGCCCTCAATCTCCCAAGAGGTTCCTACTCGACGTCACGCATACACCGTGCGCGAGCCTCGTCACGCGCAACAAGGTGCACTTCGAGTTGACGTTCTCACGTTGGCACCCCGAAGGCAGGCGGTACTGGACGGTTCCCGCGCTCTGGATTGTGACCAAGGCGGGCGACCATTAGGGAATTCAGGTGCGCTCGCTCATGGCACCGACGTTGGATACGAGGGGGAACTAGGATGAAGAAGCTCGCTACGACTCTGGTCGCATTGATGGCTGCTGCAGTGTCAGCAAGTGCCCAGTACGCTCCCCAGATTCCCACGGAGTCCGTACCGGACTTCTTCCGGCTTCCTAACGGAGTGAACTTCGGCGAGGTGCCGGCCGTGGCCGTCAACTCTCAGGGTCACATTTTCGTATACAGCCGCTCGAATCCCACAGGGGGCGGTCCTGCTTACGGCATTCACGCCGCCCAACTGTTCGAGTTCAGCCCATCGGGCGACTTCATCCGTGAGCACGGCAGAGGGCTCTACGCCTGGGCGTTCGCGCACGGGCTCAGGATCGATGCCAACGACAACATCTGGACGGTGGACAAGGGCTCGAACACGGTCGTGCGCATGAACCCCGAAGGCCGCGTCATCTGGGTGTTCGGCCGCAAAGCGGAGTCGAGCTCCGAGGGCGCGCGCCCGATCGAGCGTCAGAATCCTCCGCTGGCCCCACAAGACGGGCGATTTCGGGAGCCAACGGACCTGGCCTTCGACTCCCGCGGCAACATCTACATCAGCGACGGATACATAAACTCGCGCGTCGCCAAATACGACATGAACGGCGACTGGGTGATGTCGTGGGGTGAGCCCGGCCCGGGCCCCGGCCAGCTGCGCACGCCGCACAGCATCGCGATCGACCGGAACGACAAAGTCTATGTCGGCGATCGCTCCAACGCTCGCATTCAGGTGTTTGACACGGACGGCAACTTCTTGCGCATGTTTAGTGTGGCCACACCGATCGCGCCGGGCTCCAAGGCCGTGAACGGCCGCACGCCGACTGACCTCAGCAACGTGGCCGGCAATGGCGCGCCCAACTCGCTCTGCATTCCGCCGGGCAGCGACGTCATCTACGTGGGCGAGAGCACGTTCCCGGGGCGCATCATCAAAGTGACCCTCCAAGGCGAGGTGCTCGGAGTCGTCGGCAACGCTGGGCGAATGCTTGGTGAGTTCTCAGGGGTACACGGACTGGCTTGCCCCACGGAGGACCTGCTCTTTGCTGCGGAGACCTCGAACTCGCGCGTGCAGAAGCTGATTCTGAATCCGCGGCGTTAGGCGTCGCTGCGACCCCATTCTCGGAGAGCCATCATGCGTTTCGTTGTGCCGCCCCACCTAGTGTCTACGGCCCTGGTTTCCGCCCTGGCGTTGATTGGCGTAGAGGCCGCGTCAGCGCAGGAGTTCGCAGGTCGCGACAAGCTCTTCGCACACTCCAACGAGTTCCGCCGGGACGTGATCCAGGTCACCGACGGGGTCTATGTGGCCGTGGGCTTCGCGCTGGCCAACGTCATTCTCGTCGAAGGAGACGACGGTCTCCTCATTATCGACACCACCGAGGGCATGGGTGCTGCGCGCGAGGTTCGGACCGAGTTCGACCGCATCTCGACCAAGCCCGTGCGCGCCATCATCTACACGCACAGCCATCCGGATCACGTGCGGGGATCACGTGCGTTCGTGGGCGATGTGGAGCCGGAGGTTTACGCCCATGAGAAGCAGCTGCGCGAGAATCTTCCGACCGCGGTGGGACGCGCGGGGCGCGACGGCGGCAACCAGTTCGGCCTGGCCTTGCCGGCGGAGAGTCGACCCAACGCTGGAATAGGTCCGAGCCTGGTGCTCGGCGGAGGGGATGGGTACATGCGCCCGACGCGGACCTTCTCGGGCGAGAGCTACAGCTTCGAGGTGGCCGGCGTGAAGGTTGTGCTCGGCTATGCGCCCGGTGAGACCGATGATCAGCTTTTCGTGTGGCTGCCGGAGAAGCGGACGCTCCTGCCCGGGGACAACTTCTATCGTGCCTTTCCCAACCTCTACGCAATCCGTGGTGTGCCGCTGCGGCGGGTCGACCATTGGCTGGAGAGTCTCAGCGACATGATCGCGCTCGAGCCGGAATACCTGGTCCCGAGCCACACAAGGCCGATCATGGGTCGTACTGCAGTCGATACGGCTCTGACCGGGTACCACGCGGGCGTGTCATCGGTCCTGCAGCAGACTCTGGCAGGGATGAATCGGGGGTTACGGCCGGACGAGCTCGTCGAGCAGGTCACGTTGCCGCCCGAGTTGGCCGACAACCCCTATCTGCAAGAGTTCTACGGGACGGTCGCGTGGTCCGTGCGCTCAATCTATACCTTCCATCTCGGTTGGTTCGACGGTAACGCCACCAGCCTTTTTCCGCTATCCAATCGGGATCGGGCAGCCAGGATCATTCGCTTGTCGGGAGGTGAGGCGGCAGTTCTAGAGGCTGGCCGTGCCGCTCTGGCCGCAGGCGACTTCCAGTGGGCTGCGGAACTGGCCGACTACGTGCTCGCGGGCGACAACGACCACGCCGAGGGACGGGAGCTGAAGGCCTCGGCGCTAGCGGAGTTGGGGGAGCGTCAGATCAGCGCCAACGCCCGGAACTACTATCTTTCGACGGCGCAGGCGCTGCGTCAGGGGAGGTAGCGCGTCGTTGCGGGGTACGACACCGGGCCCCACCATGCACGCCCCGTTCCGTTCGTCTTTCGGAGTCCAAGCGACATGCGTAAGCAATTCCTACCCATCGGGGCCCTCGCGGCCCTGCTCGTAGTGGCCACCTCGTCCCCCGCGGCAGCACAGGACCTCTTCGACCGCGTCGAACACCACTACGCAGATTCGGACGGCACGTCCATCCACTACGTGACGGTGGGCGAGGGACCACTCGTGGTCATGATCCACGGCTTCCCGGACTTCTGGTATACGTGGCGCGAGCAGATGGTGGCGCTCACCGCGGCAGGCTATCGCGTCGCCGCCATGGACACGCGGGGCTACAACCGCAGTGACCAACCGGAGCGCGTCGAGGACTACGCCATGCCGCTTCTGGTGGGCGATGTCGCATCGGTGATTGCCGACCAGGGTGTAGAGCGGGCGATCGTCGTGGGCCACGACTGGGGCGGCATGATCGCATGGTATGTGGCGATGCTGCGGCCTGATGTCGTCGAGCGTCTCATCGTGCTGAACCTGCCCCACCCGAAGGGTTTGAGCCGGGAGCTGGCCAACAACCCCAAGCAGGAACAAAACAGTGCGTACGCCAGGAACTTCCAAGCCGAGGGCTCACATGAGAGCCTCGGTGCTGCAGGTCTCGCCTTCTGGGTCCGAGACGAGGCCGCGCGTGCACACTACGTCGAGGCCTTCGAGCGCTCGAGTCTTTACGGCATGATGGCCTATTACAAGGCCAACTATCCCCGTCCTCCTTACCAGGAGATTCCGGACGCAGAGGTCATCCGCATCGGCGCGCCGGTTCTCCAGATCCACGGACTGGACGATCAATACCTGCTGCCTGGGGCGCTCAACGATACATGGAAGTGGCTCGACGCCGACTACTCACTGGTGACGCTTCCGGGCGTCAGTCACTTCGTGCAGTACGAAGCGTCGCAGGCGGTTACCGAGGCGATTCTGGCCTGGCTCGAGCGGTAGGCGCCTCGAGCGACAGACGGAGACCTTAGCGGCCGACACCCCGTGGCATCGCGGGGACCAGCGTGGTCCCGCTTCTCCACCCGCGCACGTCAATGGTCCGCGAGCGCGCTGCAACCTGGCCGCTGACCAAGTCTCTAATCGTGACTGTGAAGAGGTAGCGCCCCTTGGGCAGGGCCGATGCCACACGGCGCAGCTCCGCCACGGAGCCGTCCTCGTCGGCTTCGGACTCTCCTGAGAAGAGCGCGCGCACTGCTCGCTCGTCGCCGCCGGAGTCGTCGATAGGCTGGAAGGCGAACTCGGTCTCGTAGTTGTTGCCCGACGGGAGATTGTAGATCTCGTAGTAGACGTCGAAGGAGCTTTCGGGGAACTGACTCGTGGGCAAGAGGGCAAGCGTAGCGCCGCGCCGCGTCCAACCGGTCTCCGAGCCGGGTAGCCCGAACGCGATATCGCTGAGCATCAGCTCGGTGCCGCTGTAGTCGGGGATGAGGAAGGGGGTGCTATAGAGTTGGCCCACCCCGGGCCGCGCCGCGTCGGTCACGACCACACGCTGCAGCGTCGCCTTGGACGGTGGCGCTTCGACTTCGACGAAGGTGTGCAGCAGGTGCTGCCTGCCCAACGCGCTCGGCATGGTGACGAAGACGGAATCCTCTGTGTGGTATACGTCGAGCCGCGCGGTATCGGCCAGCACGAACCGCAGATCGAAGCGATAGCGGACTCGGCGGTTGACCCTCTCGGCGCGCAGCCTCCTCACCGGCACGGCGACCGCGGCAACGACCGTAGTGCCGCCCCCTTCACCGCGGAACGTGTACAGGTCATAGAAGAACGGAAGAGATGCGGGGGTGGCGCGGACCGCCAGATCGCCAAGCACGGCACGGGCGCTCTCAGCTCCCGAACCCGCCCTAGCGGCGTCCGAGTCGCTGCTGTTCCCCGCTAGCGTTGCAGCCAGCATCCAGAGGATGGGTATGAGGCCTCGAAGCATCATTCCTCAGTTCTCCACAATGATCGGTCGGCTCGTCACAACCGGTGAACGACCGAAGAGATCAAGTTGCAGGTGGAGAGTGTACTCGCCCGGCTCCAGGTCGGGTAGCTCCAGCTCCATGGAGCGGAATACGGTCTGCACGCGGTCGGGGCCGGTCTCGTCGAACGTGATGTCCACTCGCTCTTCCGGTTCGAGCACGCCCAGGAACTCTCCCACCCGGGTAAGGAAGGCCGGACGACCCTTGCTGAACCCAATGGTTACCTGAACTGGCTCTAGGATGCGAAGCCCGTAGACCTCCCAGACAACCGGGAATCGATCGCCGGCCCTGAGCCTCACGCCCGGGCGAACATTGGGCAGGGCTTCGTCGAGGGACTCCGGCAGCGGCGTGCCTTCCTTCAGGATCATCAGATCAGATACGTCGACCAGACCCTCGACCATGGGAAGTTGTACGATGCCCTGCCGAGCCCGCCACGCCTGTCTCCCATCCAGGTCGACGACCTCGAGGCCGCTCACGTACCGGCTTGGCAGGGCCTGAATGGTCAGCACGCCTTCAGGGTCGCTGCCTCGGACGGAGAGAGGCGGGTCTCCGTTTTCGGGAATCAGGAACAGCGCCGTGTGTGCGGGTCCCTCCAGACCACCATCGGGGCTCCATGCCGCGACCACCGGGCCGCCGGTGCCGCCCTCGGAAATCGTGGGCCGATAGGCACCCACGACCAACATATGGTCGCCTCTGCGGAAGCGGCCGACCTGCGTCTCCAATGCACGCATGTCGGGGGCATAAGGCGGCGCGTACCAGGTCCTCGCTTCGCGCGGCGCCGTGATCCAACTCTCCGGCGGAATGTCCGAGGGCGACTCCAGGAAAGCCTCAGGGAAGAGGTACCCTCTGCTCTTCGGATGGTGATGCCCGACCATCCTGCGGGTGTCCTGCAGCCCACCCCCGAAGCTTCTCCCTGGGTTGTGCGTGCGGCTGTACCCGGTGTTCCTCCCGTAACGGATCAGGGTCTCTTCCATGTCCTCCTCCCACTCCAGCCCCAAGGGCACGCCGGAGTCCTCACGGTTCTTGGCCACGACCCAGCGGGCGAAATGGTCCGTCAGGCGATCGTTGCCCTCGAACAGGAAGAGCGGATCCGACAGCCGCCAATAGAGCTCCCACTTCTGGTCACGCTCCGTCGGAGAAGCGCTATTGAATTCTCTTTCGGCATCTCTGCTGAAGATGTATCGCGGTGTCGTCCATTCCTCCCATTCCTCGTCCGGCATCGCAGCCAGCGCTTCACGAAAGGCGGCCTCCGCGGGCACATAGCGGGTCCACACATGGAGCACGTAGCCGAGAAGCGCCGAGCACCACCACGTTTCCTGGATTCCGCACTCCGTCGCGACCCGCTCAGCCTCCCCCATGTTGCGACTTTCGACGAGGTAGTTGACCCACTGCCCGATGATCCATCGATCACTGACTTGCTCAAAAGCTTCGGACAAGGATCGGATCAACTCGATGCGGGCCTGCCCCACCTCGCGAAACTCACCAGGAAAGGCCTCCTCTTCTTCGCCACCGAACCAGATGCAGATGCGACCGATACGCTCGTCGCAGTATCCAGCACCGGCTCGCTCCATCTCGACGGGGATACGACTCTCGCGATAGCGCTCAAAATCTTCCTGCAGGTCATGCATCTGCTCGAGAACCTCGGTGGAGTCGAGGGGTGCGGATTGGGAGAGGACGCTCGCCGGCGCGAGTAGCAGAGCGAGAACGATCCCCGCGACCGCGATGACCTGAGCGTCACGGGGTCGAATGGAGGTTCGCATGGAGTCTCTTGGCCTAAGAGGGCGGCACGGTCCTGACACTGTGCTATGACGTGCGATACACCGCAAATCGCACGTGCGGTCCTGGACATCATCGCCCGCCGTCCCGAAACGATTTGAACTTCTACCGCGTACTGGTCGGAGGATGGGCGAGGGCTCGAGAGCCGGAGCTGGATCGATGCGGAAGACCTTGAAGTGGGTGGCGCTGTTCGTGGTGATGTTGCCCGTCCACCTGAGTTTGGTGTTGGCGGTTACCGGGGTGCCGAGACCGCCGGCGATCACCGCTGAAGGCGTCGGGCGGGTGGCGTGGGGACCGGTCTTGGACGATGCCGCCAGACTCTGGGAGTCCAGGGAGCGAACGATCCGCACGTGCCCGTGGGTGAGTCGCGACAGATCGTCGAGCGCGTACGCAACAACGGTCTCAATGTCTCCTATATGGAAGGCGCCAACGAAGGACACGACTTTCGCCACCCGTGGAATTCGTTCTATGCCGGGCTAGCGCAGCAGGAGATGGTCGGAGATTGCTTGCTGGGGGGTTAGTAGCCTTTCGCGCATTCAGGGGAACCGCCCTATCATTGATTGGGCACACGGGGCTGGATCGCCTGCTGTCACTCCCGTGGGCACTCTCGAATGGAGGTCGACATGACCGGTCGCGTTGCAGTGGCCCGCCCGGGCCTGAGGCTCACCGTCCTGCTCTCTGCGTTTCTTGCCGTAACCGCAACCCCGGGGGCGGTCTCGACTGGCGCAGCGCAGACCAATGGGGACTACGTGGTGCCTCGCACCGCCGACGGCCATCCAGACCTGCAAGGAAACTGGACCAACGTGACGCTCACTCCGTTCGAGCGGCGAGAGGGCACCGGGCCGGTGTTCACCAGGCAGGAGGTCGCGGACATCGAACAGATTGATGGCGATTGTCCTGCCAGCCCGGGCACCGTCGCGTGCGGAAGGGCCGAGAGGCCGGGTCAGAGCAACGAGGCTCGACTGTCCGGCCAGGAGTACAACGAGGTGTATTGGGACCGGGGTACCCGGGTGGCAATCGTCGGTGGCGAATACCGCGCGTCACTCGTGACCAATCCCTCCAACGGCCGCCGCCCGGCACTCACCGCCGAGGGCGAGCAGCGCCTCCGGGCGAGCAGGGAGTTTCGGAGCCAGTTCGGTCAGTATGATCACCCGGAGCTGCGACCGTTGGCGGAGCGGTGCGTCGTTTCGTTCGGCTCGAGCGCCGGACCACCGATGATGCCCAACACAGCCTACAACAACAATTACACCATCGTGCAGAACGCCAACCACGTGATGATCCTGGCCGAGATGGTGCACGACGTGCGCATCATCCGGCTGGGTGAACCCGATGAGTTGCCCGAACAGCTCCGTCCGTGGTTCGGTGACTCTTGGGGTCATTGGGACGGCAACACGCTCGTCGTCGAGACGACGAACTTCAATCCCCGCCACCCGTTCCGGGGCATCCCGCCGACGGACCAGCTGAAGGTGACCGAGCGCTTCACCCGAGTCAGCGCGGGCACGATCCTCTACGAGTTCACCGTCGATGACCCATCGACGTACACCGAGCCGTGGGGAGGCGAGATCCCGTTCAATAGGTTTAACGATCTCGTCTATGAGTACTCCTGCCACGAGGGTAACTACGCGCTCGGGAGCGTCTTGAGTGGCGCGCGCTACGAGGAGAGGGAGGCGGGGCGGAACCAGCGCGACTAGCCGGTCGCCGCTTTCCTGCCTGCGCGGCGTGCCACGCGAATCGATCCGATGGTGGCGTTGCGCGCGGAGTGACGTCTTCAGCTCTTACCCGCTGTGGCTACCTCGCGTCCGCTAGTTCCCACCTTCACGTTCTTGCGCCCGCGCCCCGCTCAACACCGCGGAGAGCGCGTAATTGCCCTCGTGGCACGAATACTCGTACACCTGCTCGGCAAGTGCCTTGAAGGGCACCTGGCCACTGAAGGGGCGCCTGAACGTGCCGGGATCGTCGACCGTGAACTCGTAGTTGATCCTATACTCATCGACTCGCGTGAGACGCTCGGTCACCTTGGCCCGTGCGGAAGGGCTGAACGTTGCGCCACCACCGACGATTCTCTGATCGGGATGCATGTTGGTCGTTTCCACGACGAGCGTCTCTCCCTCCCAGTGGCCCCACGAATCGCCCATCCAAGGACGAACGTTGTCGGGCAGGGGCCGGGGCGTGCCGAGTCGGATGATGCGAGTGTCGTGAACCATCTCGGTCATGATCATCACGTGGTCGGCGGTCTGCACGATGGTGTAGTTGTTGTTGTAGAAGTAGTTGGGCATCATCGGGGGCCCGGCGTTCGAGCCGAAGGACATGATGCAGCGCTCGGCTAGCGGCCGGTTCTCTGGATTGTCGTACTGCCCGAATTGCGCCAGGAACTCCCGACTCTCACGCAGGCGTCTCCCGGCCTCCTCCGTGTAGGCTGGTCTGCTGCCGTCGGGCGGATCCACGATCAACGAGCTGCGAGCTTCGCCATTGTAGATCGCGATGTGGTCGCCGCCATCGATGTAGAACTGGTTGTACCCTCCCACCGCACCCGCGCCCGCGTCCCACCGAGCCTCTCCGGTGAGCTGGCCACCTACGGGTGGCGCGCCACGGTTGGGATCACTATCCACGAGATCTGCCTCGATGAACTCGGCCCGCCCGCCCTCGAGTGCCCGCACCTGCTCCGGATTGAGCACGGGCCCGACTCCGGCTGGGCGCACGACCGGCGTCAGCGTCGCATTCGACCAGTTGCCCTGCAGGTTGGGATGACCGGCGGCGGTTCGGGGAGCCACCCACTGGCGCGTGGTCTGTTGCGCCTCGACAATGGGGGCCCACGCTCCGGCGAGACCGATCGCCAACAGGACGAACAGCGAGGCCCTACGCCGAGGAAGCATCATCCGCGCCGTATCATCCGATGGGGATCTCACGAAGCGCTCCATAATCGACTCCTCTCCGAACTCGACACATTTTCCACTGGCCCAGATCATAATGCCCCGGCTTCCGCGTGCGCTCAAGGACTCCTTCGATTCATGACCGATTTCCCCGCTTCACAAAAACGTCCCTCTCACGGACCGTGCTTCATATGCGGTCCTGACAATCCGTGCGGAATGGGCGTGCAATGGTACGTCTCCGGCGAACGGATCGGCACCCACTTCACGTTCTCCGAGGCCCAACAGGAGCCCTCCCGGCCACGCGCATGGTGGCGCCGTCGCGGCCGTCCTGGACGAGGCCATGGGCGCCGCGGTCTGGCTGGGCGGGCATCAGTCCGTAGCAGCCAACCTGAACGTCGACTTCGTCTCACCCATCCCGCTTGGCGTCGAGGTCGAAGTGGAGGCGTGGGTCACCCGAGTGGAGAGCCGCAAGTCGTTGGGGAAGGGGCGCATGGTGCTCGCGGCCGGCGGTAAGATTCTGGCCGAGGCGACGAGCCTGTTCGTGGCGGTTCCGGAGTTCTTTGAGGGTCGCAGGGAGGGCTCGTAGGGCCGGATGTGTATAGGGGTCGTGGCCGTGCCCGGCCTTCTCAATACCCCTCGAGCTTCGGAAATAACTCGTCGTCCGGCAGCGGCTGCACCCCGAGCGCATTGAGCGTCATCGACACCATGCGATACCGCCCTACAGTTGCGGCCACGCTCATCATCTGGTGCGTGTCGTAGTGCTCGGACAGCCTCGCCCAGGTCTCATCCGCGATCATCGCATCGCGAAACATCTCGTCCGCGGCGTCGATGAGTGCCCTCTCGTAGTCGGACCAGCCGGGGGCATCCTGGCCCTGCGCGATCCAGAGAGGCTCGAGACCCCGATCACGGGCGCGCCCAACGCTGCCGACGTGCTTCGCCCATTCGTAGACCGCCTGCGCGTTCCATCCGGTGCGCAGGATGAGCAATTCCCGGTCGTGCGGGATCATTCGCGTGCGTTGGGGATTCATCACGTAGCTAGAGCCGCCAGCGTGCGCAGCCATCGCAGGATGCTGCTGGAAGGTGCGCGAGACACGCAATCCCCGGCCCTCCAAAGGCTCGACTCGAGGCACTGTGAGTCCTGGCTCCCGATCCGGCACGTCGATGAAGTACGCGACTTCGCCCATGGGGATGCGCGCCGTGGCGTCCTCGTCGGGCTGGATGCCGAGTGAGTTGAAGAGGATCGCGTGCGAGGTGGTCTCGTTCACGGTCGCGACGGCGTCCATGAGGTTGTGCATGTCGTACCGCGTCGAGAGTACCTGCCACGTCTCGTCGGTGACCGACGAGTTGATGAAGAGCTGGTCGGCCAGTCCGAGCAGATGCGACTCGAACTCACCCCAACCCGCGGCGGGCCCTTCGGCAAGGTGCAGCACTTCGTTGGCGGTCAAGTCTGAATCGTTTGCCCGACTCGCGTGGGTGGCCCAGAGGCTGGCGCTTTGGGCGAGCCAGGCGGTACGCAGAATCAGAATCGCACGGTGCCGCGGAGATAGCGTACTCTCCTGTGCGAGGTAACGCCCGAACGGCAGGATCTGATCGGCCAGAGCGGGCACGCGCAGGATCGTGCGCAGCACATTGTCGGAGTGACCGTCGCCTTGGTGCCGCTCGAATGCCGCCCGCTGATCCTCGGTCCACTCGGCCTCGGGCAGCGGTGGCAGTCGCGGCTCCGTCAGGCGTCCGGCGGCCGCACTCGTGCTTGGCGGGGCGGTGATCGCGTTGGCCGGCTCGATGCGTAGCAGCGCTCCGTCGTCCTCGTCCGTCAGCAGGTAGAGATAGCCGTCCGGCCCCTGCACGACCTCGCGGATGCGTTGCCTGAGCTCGGTCAGCAACCACTCACGCCCGACCTCCTCACCCCGTCGGTTGAAGATGATTCGCTCCAGGTGTCCCGTTCGTTGCATGCGCCCAACCATCATGGAGCCGACGAACAGGTCGCCTTGCCACTGCGGAAAGTGCTCTCCGGTATAGAAGGTCAGCCCGGTCGGGGCGATCGACGGCCACCAGAGGATTTCGGGCTGCTCGAATTCCGCGAGCCATGGCGTGTCGGTCACGGGGGCACCGTTGTATTGACGGCTGTAGGACGCGACCGGCCAGCCGTAGTTTCCGCCGGCTCGAATGATGTTGGTCTCGTCACCCCCCTGAGGCCCGTTCTCTGTGACCCACAGGTCTCCGGTCTCCGGATGGTACGCCAGCCCCATCTGATTGCGGTGCCCCAGCGAATAGATCTCGGGCAGATAGTCCGCGTCACCGAGGAACGGATTCCCTTCTGCGGGCCCACCATCTGCGTTTAGCCGCAGCAGCTTGCCGAAATGCGTGCTCGGGTCCTGTGCGTATTCTCCGGTGGAAGCGAACACGTAGGAGCCGCCGACGCTCATGAAGAGCGTCCCGTCCGGAGTGAAGTGCAGCTTGGACGCTGCGATGCCGAGGTCCCACCCGTCCGCTGTGAAGATGTCCTGAACATCGGTCAGTACTCCCCCCTCGAGGCGACCCCGAGCGAGTGCTACCGTCAGGCTATCTGATCCATCGCGCTCGAACGACTTGGTGTAGGTCAGGTACACGATGCGGTCGTCGTCAGGGTGGACCGCGATGTCCATCAGTCCGGCGCGAAGACTACGCGAGAACACTTCCGGCACGCCCGTGATCTCCCGCTCCAGCAGCCGTCCGTCGCGAATCACGCGCACGGTGCCCTGGTCGCGTTCCGTCACCAGGATGTCGCCGTTGTCCCGGAACGCCATCCCCCATGGATGCGAGAGGCCGGTGGCGATGGGCACGACGCGAATGCTGACCTCGGCCGTTGGCAGCACTACTTGGTGGTCCAAAGCTGGTAGTGCCGGGACGCCATCACGCGCTTGGGCGGTGGCGGACCCGCCGAACAGGGCCAGGGCGAGTGGGAGCGCCAGCAGACGTCGGGCGCAAGTTGTGTAGCTCATGGCTCCTCCGATTGGGACCATCAACCTACGGCGCACGTCGCGGTGGCGCGCCTGGCCACGCCCCGCTTCCTACCACGCCACGTTCTCTTTGTCTGCCACTGGCGCGCTTCCTACTGTGCCTGGAGTCTCGATGGGAGAAAAGATGAGTAGCCAACAGAAGTCTCGCCGGTCCTTTCTAATCGATTCGGTTTCCGGCATGGGGGGTCTGGGTCGCGGCCAACTACCCCGCCATCCTTGCGGCCGAAGAGTTCGTGCTCGCGGGGGCCGAAGCGGAGGAGCCGGCGCAGAGCGGGGAGGTCTGACGCGTAGCGTGAGCACACCTCCCGAGCTTGAGTCGAAGCTGTGGTTGTCGCTCAAGGGGCGAATCACCAGACGGACGTTTTGGCTCTACTTCGTGGCACCGATCTGGGCCTTCGCGCTGCTGGCCGCCGGTCTGGATTTTGCGATGGGGGCTGCGCCCACAAACGTGCTCGCCGAGGCCATTCGCTCCAATTTCGGCGAGGCGGGCCTGGCCTTCAGTGCGTTTTCGGGGCCCGCCTCGAATGTCGCGGCACTCATCTATACACAGCCGGTATATATAGCCGGTGACGGTCGGATTCGTGAAGCGCCTCCACGATATCAACTTCTCCGGCTGGTTCTATGCGGCGGTCTTCTCCATCACTGCCGGTTCCTGGGCATTTTTCTTGATGTCCGCTGGATCGGGCTGGTCCATCGCCATTGTGTTTTTGGCCTATTTGGCGGCGGTTCCGCTCAGCATCGTGGTGTACGTCGTCAGGGGAACCGCGGGGCCGAACACCTACGGGCCTGATCCACTAGGGCGAAGCGAATCAGGCGATTCGCCGCCCGATCCGTCGTCGGCCCCGACCAGCTGAAGCCCGAAGCCCTCCCGACCCTCAGCGCAGGTCTACGTAGGCGGCCCTCACCCAGCGCTCCGTGCCGGCTCCCGGAGGTGCGAAGCCCTGCGTCGGATTAGCGGCGACGACTTCATCTTCCGACATCCCCTCTGCGATCTGACCGAGCATCCTGTCCCGGATGGTCACGAGCATCGAGCGATATTCGAGCAGATCCGTGCGCGTCGAGAGTTGGCCGTGGCCCGGGATAATCGTCGTATTGTCACTGATCAGACCGGCGACGCCCCACAGGACGTCGATCATCCCGCTGAGCTGACCTCCGTTGGGCCCATCGATGAACGGCAGCCCGTAGCGCACGAAGACGTCACCCGTGTGGATGACGTTCGCATCACGGAAAAACACCACGGCGTCGCCGTCCGTATGTGCCGGTCCGAAGTGCACGATGTCGATCGCGTTGTCGTTGTAGTGGAAGCGAACGGACTCCCCGAACGTGATCTTCGGCAATCCTTCCTTCGAGTAGGCCTCCTGCAGCCGGCCGTTCAGCGAAATGATCTGGCTCGTCTCCATGCGGCGTCGGCTGTTTTCGTGGGCAATGATCCGCGCCCCGGCCCGCCCGAAGTTTTCGTTTCCGTCGGTGTGGTCGTAGTGCCAGTGGCTGTTGACGACGAATTCGACGGGTTTATCGGTCAATTCAGCGATTGCGGCGACGATCTTGTCCGTTAGCGGCGCGAACTGGTCGTCGACGATGAACGTGCCGTCGTCCCCGATCGAGACGCCGATGTTTCCGCCGCTTCCCTGAAGAACATAGATCGACTCCGTCACCTGCAACGTGCGAATCTGGACGTTATCGAAGTTCTGGGCCGAACCCAGCGCGGGGTAGACCAGGAGCCCGCAGACTAGGAGCCCGAGCACGGCAGACGTCGTGCGCTTCATGATCATTTCTCCGGTTCGCACGTGTTCCTTCTCTCTCGCAGGGCAGCATAAGTGCGGCCCACCGGCATTCTGAGCTGCGATCCTAGTTGGCGCCAGGCGCGTGCGTGGTGGTCCGTGCGACTGCTCCTGTGTCTTTGCACTGATCCGAGCCGGCACCGTACGTTGCACACGTAGTACTCGACGGCGCTGATCTTCCCGGCGATGCCCAACTAATCGGCGCACCTAGCTGTCAGGATTATCGACCTCAAGTAGGCGATCCGGACCACGCAACCAAGACGATCATGACCAACGACAACTCCTTACGCCCATGGCGTCTGTCCTCCTTCATCTCGCTCTCAGCGGCCCTCGGCGTACTGCTCTCGGTTCCGTCGGCAGTCGCTGCACAGGGACCGGGGACCGAAAACGCCGAGTGGACGTTCCTAGGCGGAGACGCGTGGCACACGCGCTACACGCCGGCGACCGAAATCACGGCCGACAACTTCGGGGATCTCGAAGTTCTCTGGGAGTGGAACGCGGAGAGCTTCGGTTCGAGCACATCACGTGCGACGCCGACCATGGTGGACGGCAAGCTGATCACGGTCACGGGATACCGCCGGCACGTCGTGGCTCTCGATCCTGCGACCGGCCGTCTCCTGTGGAGTTTCACGGAGCCCAATACGGCTCGCTGGGAATACTCCATGCGCGCCGGTTACGGAAAGGGCATCGCGTACGGAGAGATCGACGGCAGGGGCGTCGTCTACATCTCGACGCCTGGTTACTTCCTGCACGCGCTGGATGCGGAGACCGGTCACCCTTTGGAAGGGTGGGGCAAGAGCGTGCCGATCCCCGGTTTCCCCAAGTCCGGCAGCGTGGACATGCTCGCGGATCTGATCCAGGGCTGGGAGCCGTGGGAGAGCCTGAATCAGGAGTACGATCCCTACGAGGGCATTCCGTTGGAGATCGGGTACATCACCACTTCATCGCCGCCCATCGTGGTCAACGACGTCGTGATCGTCGGGAACTCGGCCGAGCAGGGCTACAACCAGACTCGGGTCGAGATGATCCCGGGTGACATTATGGCATACGACGCTCGCACCGGCGACCTCAAGTGGAAGTTCCACGTCATCCCGCGCCCGGGTGAGTTCGGCCACGAGACCTGGGAGAACGACGCCTGGGAGTGGACCGGCGACGTGTCGTCGTGGGCGCCCATGGCTGCCGACCCGGAGCTCGGACTCGTCTACATCCCGACCAACGGCGCCACCATGGACTTTTACGGTGGCTTCCGTCCGGGGGACAACCTCTTCAGCACGAGCCTCATCGCGCTGGACGTCGAGACCGGCGAACGGCGTTGGCACTACCAATTCGTGCACCACGACATCTGGAACTACGACACGCCCACGGCCCCGATCCTGATGGACGTCACGGTCGATGGCGAAGAGATCAAGGGACTGTTCCAGGCCACCAAGCAAGCCTTCCTCTACGCGCTCAACCGCGAGACCGGCGAGCCCATCTGGCCGATCGAAGAGCGAGCGGTGCCGCAGTCGAAAGTGCCGGGTGAGACGCTGGCGGCCACGCAACCGTTCCCGACCAAGCCGGCTCCCTACGACCTGCAAGGACGGACCGAAGACCAGCTCATCGATTACACGCCCGAGATCCGACGACGGGCGCTAGAGATCGCGCAGAACGCCAACATGTTCGCGCCGTTCTTTAATCCACCGACTCATGTGGGCGATCCAGCCGGGCCTGGCCGGATCTGTCCCGGTGATACCGGTGGCGTGAACATCACCGGCCCTGCCGTGGCGGACCCCGTAGAGGGCGTGATCTTCATCACCTCGCACAGTGGATGTGGGTCTGTCACACTGGCCCCCGGCGTCGAGTCGCCATTGGACGGCCCCGAGCAGACGGGCGTGACCCATTCCGATTGGGCTCGGAGTCGGAGTGGTCGGGGTCGCGGTCGAGGGAGGGGTGGTGGCCCCCCGACGAGCCTCGACGGCCTTTCGGTCTTCAAGGGGCCCCTCGGGCGCATCAGCGCGATCGATCTGAACACCGGTGAGTACTTGTGGGTGATCCCCCACGGTGACGCTCCGGAGGATCAACAGGAGCGTATCCGCAATCACCCGCTGCTCCAGGGAGTCGAGGGCGTTCAGGCGAACCAGGGCAGGAGAGGGCACTCGGCGATGGTGGCGACGCCTACGCTGCTCTTGGCTTCAGGCCAGATCAGTGACGGCACGCCTAACCTGTTTGCCATCGACAAGCGCACAGGGGAGCGTGTCGGATCTGTGGAGCTGCCGGGTGGCACACGCTACGGCATGTCGAGCTGGGTTCACGAAGGCAAACAGTACGTGGTCATCCAGCTCAATGGCGGCCTGGCGGTGATGGGCCTACCGGGCTCCTAACGGTGCGGTTCTAGAGGCGTTGGGCTCTCCCAACGCCCCTTTAGTTCCGCGCGATTTCGATGCCGAGCAGTCGGGCACGAAGGTCGAGTTGGATCCGCAATGGGTAGACTTGCGATCGCTCCTCATCGAGTTCGCCGTGGACCTCGAGGGCGATGTCGGTAGGGACCTGGCAGAACATGGAGTGGCCTCTGGCGTCGGACGTCGTTTCCAGGCCGGACGAGTCGCCGCCGAAGAGCACGAGGCGGTTCACTGTGCGCAGCTGATAGTCCGTCCAAAGGACACGTACACTCGCCCCTGAGACCGGGCGGCCGCGGGCGTCGATTACGCGCCCGAGTAGCACCACCGAGGTTTCGGGACGCGGCTGTCCCCTGCAGGCGTCGAACAGGACGTCACCCACCGACGGCAGGTGATGGTCGAGCGTGGTCATCTCGCCTCGGATGACGTCACGTGCGAGCAGATCTGACGCGAAACCGTATTGCTCAAGCACCGGATCCACGAAACGCGCCTGGAAGCGACCCGGGTTGAGGCCGGTGATGCTGTAGCGGCCCTCGGCGTTGGTGAAGACCTCCTGGCTGGAACCGACCACACCTACGCGAACCCCCCCCCTCGCCATGCCGAGGCTGTCGACTACCACGCCCTCGACACCGCCTGTCTGCACGCCCAGTGCGAGACTACGACCTCCGGCTTCTCGCGCCTCCAGGATGCGTCCCCCAGTCACATGGAAGCCGTTCACGAAGCGACGTGGGTTTCCCTGGAAGTCCGTGCCCAGCGCGACGACCGGCATGCGGATCCACCACTCGGGAACGATCCACATGCCACTCGGCATCCTCCGAAAATCCACACGGCCACCGACGTCGCTCGACGAGATGGCCCGATCGAGGTACTCGTAGTGGAAGTCGAGCCAACGCAGTTCGGCGGTCTCTCTGGCGATCCACATCGTGCCGGCGATGTCCACCACGCTCTTGTCGTCCCCGGTGGGTTCGAAGGCCAACCCGATCAGGCCTTCGCTCGTGCCGTCGTCGCGCGCCAATCGGAAGCAGTGCGAATCCAGAAAGGCGTTCGATAGCAGCACCGTTGCGTTGGGTGCGTAGTAGACCTGATCCCGACCATCGGCCTGGACGAAGCCGTTGTTCATGAGGTCTTCAGCCGGACGGCTGTCGAAGGGCGTACGCATATAGCCTTCGCGGCGCGTCTCTTGCTCGCTGAGGATCGTGTAGGTCGTATCGAGTCGACGGTCGTAAACCATCGTCTCGTAACGGTACGCGCCCTGCTCATCCGTAAAGGCTGCCGCGCTGAGTGCTTTGCGGGCCTCGTCCCACACGACAGCGATCGCCAGCCCTTCTTCCTGCGGATGTAGCGTGCAGCGTCCACCATCCAGCTCGACCGCGATGCCTTCGAGCTGGATCGCGCTCGACTCGAGGTTGATGTCCTGCGACACGGCCATGCCATCGGCCACCTCGAACACTTCGCTCTCGCCGGTCGTCATCCCGATCATCTCGACGCGCACTCGGTAGATCGCCGGCGGCATGCCGATGAAGAGTGCGCGGCCCCTCTCGTCGGTGAGTGCATTCTTAACGATGGAGCCGGACGAGTCGACGAGGTGGGTGAGCGCTCCGAACATGGGAGTGGCTCCCGGCCCGCGCACGCGGACTATGACGGTCTGGGCCGACACGGCCAGGGGCAGCAGCGAGAAGGCCGCGGCCAACACATACAGCGCTCGCGATCGGTTCATTCCTGTACGGACCCGGCTGGTGCCGGTCCTGTTCCCAAACGTGGTGGCGCTCCCTATTCTTGCACGAAGAACCCCTGAGCGGCGTTCTCGTCGCAGGGGGATCAAGACGAGGTGGCAATGCGCTCACTCCCAACGTCCGTCGGGTTGATTCCGGCCGTGCTCTTGGCGGTCATGATCGTCATGACCACCGGTGCCGAAGCCCAGAGTCCCGCCGCTTTCACAAACGACATCCGTCCCATCATGGAACGGAGTTGCTGGGACTGTCACGGCGAGAGAATGCGCCGTTCCGGTCTCGATCTACGCACGCGCGAGGCCGCGCTGAGAGGCGGCAGCTTGGGCGCGGCAATCGTGCCGGGCCGCGCCGAGGAAAGTCTCCTCTACCGTATGGTTGCCGGGCTCGAGGAGCCCATCATGCCCAGGGACGGCGATCCGCTGACGGTGGCGGAGGTCGCGGTGGTTCGAGCGTGGATCGACGAAGGCGCTCACTGGGACGATGGGCCGACGGCCTTCGTGGACAACCCGTCGGACGTGCTCGCTGAGTCGGAGCTGCCGCCCGGAGCAAAGGACTACTGGGCGTTCAAAATCCCGGTGCAAGGCCCTGTGCCGGTCTTCGCGGACTTCGAACATCCGATCGATCGCTTCCTCGAGCAGACTCGACGCGCCAACGGCGTGACCGCGGCGCCGCGAGCCGATCGCAGCACGTTGCTCCGGCGCGCTCACCTCGACCTGACCGGACTCCCACCTACGCAGGAACAGACCGCAGCGTTTCTGGCGGACTCGGACCCCGGGGCGTGGGAACGACTGATTGATCGGCTGCTCGACTCACCCCACTACGGAGAGCGTTGGGGTCGACACTGGCTCGACGTGGCGCGCTACGCGGACTCCGACGGCTTCGAGCAGGACGTGGATCGGCCCAACGCGTGGCGCTATCGCGACTACGTTATCGACGCGTTCAATCAAGACAAGCCGTTCGATGAGTTCATTATCGAGCAGGTTGCGGGTGATGAGCTGGACGAGACCACCCACGAGACGCTGATCGCAACGGGTTTCCTGCGTGCTGGCCCGCGCGTCAACTTCCGCGAGAAGGACAATCCGGAGCGGCGCTACGAGTACCTGGACGACGTCATCGCCACGCTCGGCCGCGGCATCCTGGGCCTGACCGTTCAGTGCGCGCGCTGTCACTTCCACAAGTTCGATCCGATTCCGCAGACGGACTACTACCGTCTGATGGCGTCGATCTATGGATACGTTGAGACCGAGGTTCCGCTGGTCTCCCCTCCGGAAGCTGAGGCGTACCAGAGGAGCATCACGGAGATCGATAACCAACAGCGCACGCTGAGGGACCAGGTCGGGGAGATCGAGGATCCCTACCGCGAGCGACTGCGGCTCGAACTCCTAGAACGTGACTTCCCACCGGACGTCCTGCGTGCGGTGCTGAAGCCGGAGACCGACCGCACGCCCGGTGAGCAGTTGCTCGCTGCCCAGGTGCTATCGCTTGGTGTGCCCAGGGCTCAGTTGACGGCGGCTCTTACGGCGGATGAGCTCTCTCGCAGGAAGGCGCTGATCGATCGCATCGCTGAAGTGGGCGAGCAGCGGCCAGAAAAGCCGCCCATGGCCGAGATCGTGACCGACGGAGACTACCGCTTCACCCCCGACGGAGCGGGCGACAATATCATCGGTTGTCCCGAGTGCCGAGTACCCCCGGACGTACAGGGCAGCTTCCTGCATGAGGGGCCCGGACGGT
>Ga0310345_10001156_pt1 | contig 30976 bp, 27 predicted proteins | sample HC15DNA20500_MG_FD_204667 | JGI IMG/M metagenome (GOLD analysis project Ga0310345, IMG submission 204667) | Marine microbial communities from station ALOHA, North Pacific Subtropical Gyre - HC15-DNA-20-500_MG | ecosystem: Environmental > Aquatic > Marine > Oceanic | place: Pacific Ocean: North... | reverse complement strand
TCGAAAGTCCATCCTCGCCCATGCAGCTTGTCATCGTCGAATCCCCGGCCAAGGCCAAGACCATCGAGAAGTATCTCGGTCCCGGCTTCAAGGTCCTCGCGTCCTACGGCCATGTCCGCGACCTGCCGGTAAAGGACGGCTCGGTCCGCCCGGATGAGGACTTCGCGATGGACTGGGAACTCTATGGCGACAAGGCGGCGCGGGTGAAGGCCATCGTCGATTCGGCCAAGGCGGCCGACCGACTGATCCTTGCCACCGACCCCGACCGCGAGGGCGAGGCGATTTCCTGGCACGTGCGCGAGCTGCTGGCGAAGCGCAAGGCGCTGCCCAAGGAAGTCGAGCGCGTCACTTTCAACGCGATCACCAAGGCGACCGTCACGGATGCGATGAAGCACCCGCGCGAGCTCGATCAGGACCTCATCGACGCCTATCTCGCCCGCCGCGCGCTCGATTACCTGTTCGGTTTCACGCTCTCGCCCGTGCTATGGCGCAAGCTCCCCGGCGCCAAGTCCGCCGGCCGCGTCCAGTCCGTCGCGCTGCGCCTAATCGTCGAGCGCGAGCGCGAGATCGAGACGTTCAAGGCGCAGGAATACTGGTCGGTCGTTGCCACGCTGGAGCAGGGCGGCACCCCGTTCAAGGCGCGGCTCGTGCGCTTCGAGGGCGAGAAACTGGAGCGCCTGTCGCTCGGCAACGAAGGCATTGCCCAGCGCGCCAAGGCGACCGTGGAGGCCGCAACCTTCCGCGTCGAGGATGTCGAGACCCGGCCGACCCGCCGCAATCCCTATCCGCCGTTCACCACCTCCACGCTCCAGCAGGAAGCCGCGCGCAAGCTTGGTTTCTCTGCCAGCCACACCATGCGCGTCGCCCAGACGCTCTACGAGGCGGGCGCGATCACCTACATGCGGACCGACGGCGTACAGATGGATGCATCCGCGATCAGCGCCGCGCGCGCCGCTATCAGCCAGCGCTACTCGGGGCACTACCTCCCTGAAAAGCCGCGCCACTACGAAACCAAGGCCAAGAACGCGCAGGAAGCGCACGAAGCGATCCGTCCCACCGATTTCGGCAACGACCGCTACGGCAGCGGTGACGAAGCGCGGCTCTACGACCTCATCTACAAACGCGCGATGGCGAGCCAGATGGCCTCCGCTCTCATCGAACGCACCACCGTCACGTTGCGCGAAGGCACCGGCAAGCACGAACTGCGCGCCACCGGGCAGGTCGTGAAGTTCCCCGGCTTCCTCGCCGTCTACGAAGAAGGCCGCGACCAGAAGGCCGATTCCGATGAAGGCGACGACGAGTCCAGCCTGCTCCCGGTGATGAACCCCGGCGACACCCCCGCCAAGCGCGGCGTGGAGGCCACCCAGCACTTCACCCAGCCGCCGCCGCGCTATTCCGAAGCCAGCCTCGTCAAGCGTCTGGAAGAGCTCGGCATCGGCCGACCCTCGACCTATGCCGCCACACTGCAGGTGCTCAAGGACCGCAATTACGTCCGCACCGAGAAGAACCGCTTCTTCGCCGAGGAAAGCGGGCGCCTGCTGACGGCCTTCCTCGAGCGCTTCTTCGACCGTTACGTGGCGTACCAGTTCACCGCGGGCATGGAGGACGAACTCGACGACGTCTCCGGCGGCCGCGCGGCGTGGAAGGCCGTGCTCGAAGCCTTCTGGCGCGACTTCAAGCCCAAGTCCGACGAGGTCATGGAGAAGAAGCCGAGCGAGGTGACCGCCGAGCTCGACACCTTCCTTGAAGACTACCTGTTCCCCAAGCGCGAGGACGGTGCCGATCCGCGCCTGTGCCCCAAGTGCCAGGCCGGCCGCCTTTCGCTGCGTGGCGGGCGCTACGGCGCATTCGTCGCCTGCTCGAACTACCCCGAGTGCAAGTTCACCCGCAAGTTCGCCCAAGGCGGCGGCGAGGGTGAGGGGGGCGATGGCGATGAGGCTGGCCTCGGCAAGGACCCGGTGACCGGCCTCGAAGTCACCCGCCGCTCGGGCCGCTTCGGTCCCTACATCCAGCTCGGCGATGGCAAGGAAGCCAAGCGCGCCTCGATCCCCAAGGACATTCCCGAGCTTGATCTGGAATGGGCGCTCAAGCTCCTTTCGCTCCCGCGCGAGATCGGTCCGCACCCGGAAACGGGCAAGATGATCACTGCAAGTATAGGACGTTACGGGCCATACCTAGCACACGATGGCAAGTATGGTCGGCTCAAGTCGACGTCCGAAGTGTTCGAGACGGGCATGAACGCCGCAGTGGTCAAGCTCGCCGAAGCCGCCTCAGGCGCGGGCGCACGCGGCAACCGCACCCCGGTCGAACCGCTCAACACCTTCGGCCCGCACCCGACCTCCGGCGGCGAGATGAAGCTGCTGGCGGGGCGCTACGGCGCCTATGTCACCGACGGCACGACCAACGCGACCCTGCCCAAGGACGTCAAGCCCGAGGACCTGACCCTTGAACAGGCCATTGCGCTGATCGACGCCCGCGCGGCTGCCGCCCCCGCCAAGGGCAAGAAGAAGAAGGCCGCGCCGAAGAAGGCCGCTGCCAAGGCGCCGGCCAAAAAGCCTGCTGCCAAGAAGGCAGCCAAGTAAACTCTATAGCCCTCTCCCCTTCAGGGGTGAGGGCTGGGTGAGGGGGTGTTACGTCACGCCCTCAATTCGGCACGGCAAACCAGATCGTATGCTTCGGCCCCTTGCCATTGGTCCGGGCCGCGACGCGGATTTCCTCGACGGCGAATCCGTTCTTCTCCAGCCGCCGCGTGAACGCCGGATCGGGCGCGGCCGACCACACCGCCAGCACACCGCCCGGTGTCAGCGCCCGCCGCGCCGCGCGCAGGCCCGACGCGCTGTAGAGGCTGTTGTTGCCCTCGCGCACCACGCCGTCCGGTCCATTGTCAACATCGAGCAGGATCGCGTCGAAATCCCCGTGTGCCCCGTCGATCACGCTGCCGACATCGCCCATGATCAGCCGCACACGCGGGTCATCGAGACAGCCGGCCGCCAGCTCCGCCATCGGCCCGCGCGCCCATTCGATGATTTCCGGCACCAATTCGGCCACCACAAGTTCCGCCTTGGGCCCCAGCACTTCCAGCGCGGCCCGCAGCGTAAAGCCCATGCCATAGCCGCCGATCAGCAGAGACGGGGCAGGGCGGCCCTTCAACCGCTTGATCGTTTCAGTCGCAAGCGCCACTTCCGAGCCGCTCATCCGGCTGCTCATCAGCTCGTTGTGCCCCATCACGATCATGAAATCGCGGTCGTGGCGATAGAGCTTGAGTTCGGTGCCGCCCGGCACCGCAGCCGTGCCCAGCAGTTCGCGCGCAATCATTTCACCCAGTCCAGCCCGATTTCCTCGTAGATTTCGCGCGCCTCGGCCCAGCCTTCCTCCACCTTCACGTGGAGGAACAAGTGCACCTTCAGGCCCAGCAGCTCCGCCAGCTCCTTGCGTGCCGCCTCGCCGATGGCCTTCAGCTTCGATCCGCCCTTGCCGAGCACGATTGCCTTCTGGCTCTCCCGCGCGATCACAATCTGCTGGTGGATCTCGACCGAGCCATCCCTGCGCGTCACGTAACGCTCGGGCCGCACCGCACTGTCGTAGGGCAGTTCGTCATGCAGCTGCCGGTACAGCTGCTCGCGGGTGATCTCCGCCGCCAGCAGGCGCTCGCTGGCATCGGAGACTTGATCCTCCGGATAGTGCCAGGCCCCCGCCGGCATCCGCTCCGCCAGCTTGAGCTTCAGGTCCGCCACCCCGTCGCCGGTCAGCGCGGAGACGAAGAACACCTCGTCGAACCCGCCCTCGGGCGCCAGCGCCGCCGCCATGTCGAGCAAGGGCTCCTTGGCAATCGCATCGACCTTGTTGAGCACGAGGATCTTGGGCTCGCTGCGGCTCTTCAGGCTCTCCAAGATCGGTTCCAGATAGTCGCGCTTCTTCTTGCGTGCATCGACCACCAGCAGGATCGCGTCGGCCCCTTCCGCGCCTTCCCAGGCGGCGTGGACCATCGCGCGGTCCAGCCGCCGCTTGGGCTCGAACAGGCCCGGTGTGTCCGCAAGGATGATCTGCACCCGCTCTCCGCCCGGCAGGTCCTGCAGCGCGATCCCCATCAGCCGCGCCCGCGTCGTCTGCGCCTTGTTCGAGACGATGGCGACTTTCTGCCCGACCAGTGCGTTGACCAGCGTCGATTTGCCCGCATTCGGCGCGCCGATCACGGCCACGAGACCGCAGTGTTCCGTCATGTCAATCTCATCCATATCGCGTCATGAAGGCGGCAGCCGCGCCGCGCTCCGCTTCCTGCTTGCTCGATCCCGTCGCCTGCTCGCTGCCCACTCCGGGAACTTCAACCTGCACCGTGAACACCGCCGCATGGTCCGGTCCGCTGCGATCCACCAGCGTGTAGACCGGCGGCTTGCGGCGATTGCCTGCGGCCCATTCCTGCAGCGCGGCCTTGGGATGCTTCCTTTGCCCCGCGCCGCCAGCCATTGCCGGCTCCCACGCGCTGCGCACGAAATCGCGCGCCGCATCGAAGCCGCGTTCGAGGAACAGCGCCCCGATCAGTGCTTCCATCACGTCGCCCAGTACATTGTCGCTCTGCCCGGCGCCGTCCCCGCGTGCCTGCTTGCCGAGCCGGATATGCGGCGCCACGCCCAGCCGCCGCGCGACATCGGCGCAGGTCTCGCGGCTCACCAGCGCGTTGAGCCGCTGCGACAGCTTGCCTTCCGCCGCCTCGCTCTGTGCGTGGAGCCATTCGGCAATCGCAAGGCCGAGCACCCGGTCGCCCAGAAACTCGAGCCTCTGGTAATCGCGCGCTTCGCCCATCGAGCCGTGGGTCAGCGCTTCGTGCCAAAGCCCTTCCTGCTCCGGGGCCTTGCCAGTCAGCGCGGCAATGAAGCCGGCGGTCTCGTCCGAAAGGGCGCCGCTCAGAACGTACCCCCGATCCGGTTTGCCCTGAGCGCGCTGAACCAGGTCCACGGCAGGAACCAGTTGGCGCTGCCGTCCGTCGACCACATCACGATCGTGGCGCGGCCGATCAGGTTGTCCTGCGGCACCAGCCCGATGCCGCCGCCCTCGACCGCCGGGAACCGGCTGTCCATCGAGTTGTCGCGGTTGTCGCCCATCAGGAAAACATGGCCCGCAGGCACCACCACCGGCGGCGTGTCGTCCTGCGGCCGGTAGCCCAGATCGAGCACGTTGTAAGACTTTCCGCCCGGCAGCGTCTCGCGGTACTGCGGATAGTGGCAGCTCTGGATCCCGTTCGGCTCGACCGCCTCGAATTCGGGCGCGATGCAGGTCGTATTGGCCGATTGCCGGATCACGAAGTCAGCGATCTTGACCTTCGGCACGGCCACCCCGTTGAGGTGGAGCTGCCCGCCGATCATCTGCACCGTATCGCCCGGCAGGCCGATCACGCGCTTGATGTAGTCGACATCGTTGCCCGGCGGTGCCTTGAAGATCACCACGTCGCCGCGCTGGGGCTGGCCCGCGAAGATCCGGCTTGGCAGCAGCGGAACACTGAACGGCAGCGAGTAGGACGAGAAGCCATAGGGCCACTTGGCCGCGAGCAGGTAATCCCCGTTCTCCAGCCGCGGCAGCATCGATTCCGAGGGGATGTTGAACGGCGAGAACACGAAGCTCCTGAAGAACGCCACGATCAGCACCAGCTTGATCACGAACACCGGGAAGCTGTCTTCCTTGCGCTCTTTCTTCTTCTTCGCGGGCGGCGGGGGCGCGTCCGGCGCGGCAGTGGCCAAGCTATCGGGCGTATTTTCAGGCGTATCAGTCATCGCAGCGGTCATGTGGAGGGGCCTCGCATCCGTCAAGCGCAGACTGCATCGATTGCGCCGTGCAGACGAATTTTGCGAGGCCGTCCATCGGCCTTGTCTTGCACTTGATCGAATTGGCAGGGTACGTCCGCCGCATCCCCCAGGAGACAAACCGATGGCCGCCACCGCAACCGCCCCGCTCTGGACCGCGCTCGAAAACCTCTCGCGCCCCGCGCTGACCGAGCTTTTCGCCGATCCCGGGCGGCTCGATCGTTACGCGACGGTGCTCGATCTCCCCGGCGGGCCGATTCGTTTCGACTGGTCGAAGACGCACCTGTCGGCCGATGTCGAAGCCGTGCTCGGCCAGATCGCCGATGCCGTCGATCTCGCCGGCAGCCGCGAGGCACTCTTTGCCGGCGCGCTGATCAACAACACGGAAGGGCGCGCTGCCACCCACATGGCCGAACGCGGCGTCGGCAATCCCGCTGCGGCCGAGGAAGCCGAGCGCTTCCACGAACGCATGCAGGCCCTTGTCGAGGCGATCCACGAAGGTTTGCTGGGCGAGGTGAAGAGCCTCATCCACATCGGCATCGGCGGGTCCGCCCTCGGCCCGGCACTCGCTATCGATGCGCTGGCGCGCGAAGACGCCAGGGTCGCGGTCCACGTCGTCTCCAACGTTGACGCCGCCGCGCTCGCCGCCGCCACTGCGCAGTGCGACCCGGCCACGACCCTGATCGCGGTCGCGTCCAAGACCTTCACCACCACCGAGACGCTGATGAATGCGGTCAGCGCGCTCGACTGGCTGCGCGAGGGCGGCGTCGAAGACCCCTTCGGCCGCGTTGTCGCGCTCACCGCCGCGCCGGACAAGGCCGTCGCCTGGGGCGTCGATGAAACCCGCGTTCTGCCTTTCGCCGAGACGGTCGGCGGGCGCTATTCGCTGTGGTCGTCGATCGGCTTCCCCATCGCGCTCGCGCTGGGCTGGGAGGGCTTCTCCGCCTTCCTCGCCGGGGCCGCCGCCATCGACCGCCACTTCCTCGAAGCCGCGCCGTCCGAGAACGTCGTCATCCGCGCCGCCTTCGCCGATCTCTACTACACGCAGGCCCGCCACTGCGGCACCCGCGCCGTCTTCGCCTACGACGAGCGCCTGCGCCTCCTCCCCAGCTATCTCCAGCAGCTCGAAATGGAGTCGAACGGCAAGCGCGTTACGGCACAGGGCGAGCCGCTCGCCCGGCCCAGCGCTCCCGTTACATGGGGCGGGGTTGGCACCGACGCGCAACACGCGGTGTTCCAGCTGCTTCACCAGGGCACGCACCTGATCCCGGTCGATTTCCTCGCCGTCAGCGTCCCCGGCCACGATTTCGACCCGGCGCACCACCGCACCTTGCTCGCCAACTGCTTCGCGCAGGGCGCCGCGCTGATGGCCGGCAAGGCAGGTGCTGACGATATGGCGCGCGACTATCCGGGCGACCGGCCTTCCGCCACGATCCTGTGCGACGAACTCGGCGCCGCCACATTGGGCAGCCTGATCGCCTTCCACGAACACCGCACATTCGTCTCGGCGATGATGCTCGGCATCAATCCGTTTGACCAGTTCGGCGTCGAACTCGGCAAGGCCATCGCAAAGTCGATCGAAGCAGGCGACGCCCAGTTCGATCCCTCGACCACCGCGCTGCTCGCCGCCGCCGGGATCGACGGCTGAACCAGTCGTAACGTCACGCGAAACAGCCACGAATTGCCGCTGGCGGGGGAGGGGATGCATCCCCATATAGGGCCCTGCACGAGGAGCCTGATATGACCGACGACGCTGCCTACGACTACGACCTTTTCGTCATCGGTGCCGGCTCCGGCGGCGTCCGCGCCAGCCGCGTGGCCGCCAGCCACGGCGCCCGCGTCGCGGTGGCGGAAGAGTTCCGCATCGGTGGCACCTGCGTCATCCGCGGCTGCGTTCCCAAGAAGCTCCTCGTCTACGGATCGCACTTTGCCGAGGAGCTGCAGGACGCAGCGAACTACGGCTGGACCGTCGAGAACACGAAGTTCGACTGGCCGACGCTGCGTGACGCCGTCCTGCGCGATGTCGACCGCCTCAACGCCGCCTACACCTCGACCTTGGAAACCCACAAAGTCGAGCGCTTCCTCGAACGCGCGGTGATCACCGGCCCCCATTCGGTCCGCCTTGCCTCGGGCCGTGACATCACCGCCAAGCATATCCTCGTCGCCACCGGCGCCTGGCCGGTGATGCCCGAATTCGAAGGCTCGGAGCACTGCATCACCTCCAACGAGGTGTTCCATCTCGAAAAGCTGCCGCGCCGCGTGGTCATCGCTGGCGCCGGTTATATCGCGATGGAATTCGCCGGCATCTTCAACGCGCTCGGCAGTCACGTAACAGTGATCAACCGCTCCGAAACGCTGCTGCGCGGCTATGACGAGTCGCTGCGCGACCGTCTGCTCCAGATCACCATGGCGCGCGGTATCCAGTATCGCTTCAACTGCCCGTTCGAAAAGGTGGTCAAGCGCGAGGACGGCGTGCTCGAAGTCTGGCTGAAGGGCCAGCCTGATCCGGTCCTTGCGGATCAGGTGCTCGTCGCCGCCGGGCGCAAGCCCAATACCGCCGGCCTCGGCCTCGAAAACGCCGGTATCGCGCTGGGCGAACGCGGCGAGATCGTCGTCGACGAACGCGCGCAGACCACGTGCCCCAGCATCTACGCTGTGGGTGACGTAACGGACCGCGTCCAGCTTACCCCCGTCGCCATCCGCGAGGGCCAGGCCTTTGCCGACCGCGTGTTCGGCAACAAGGATGTGCGGATCGACTACAGCTGCATCCCGAGTGCCGTGTTCTCGCAGCCGCCGCTCGCCGGTGTTGGCCCCACTGAAGGCCAGGCGCGGAACAAGTATGGCTCGATCAAGGTCTATTCGTCGGATTTCCGCCCGATGAAGAACATCTTCGCGCACCGTCCCGAGCGCGGGCTCTACAAGATGATCGTCGATGCCGCGACCGACCGGGTGCTGGCGATCCACATGATCGGCCCCGAAGCGCCCGAAATCCTGCAGGCCGCAGCCATCGCGGTGAAGGCCGGGCTGACCAAGGCCGATTTCGATGCCACCGTCGCGCTCCACCCCTCGATGGCCGAAGAACTCGTGCTGATGAAGTAAAAGTTGCAACTTGCAACCTGATTGCTAGTCTCCCCGGAAACAGACCGGGGAGCACCGCGTGAAGCTGCAAGGCAAGACCATCCTTCTCACCGGCGGGACCGACGGCATCGGCCTGCGTCTCGCCCGCCAGTTGCGCGACAAGGGTGCGCGGCTCATCGTTACGGGACGGACGCCCGAGCGCATCGCCGCCTCGCAGGCGGAAGGCTTCGAAGTGATCGCGGCGGACCTGGCCTCGCCGGAGGGCGTCGAGGCCCTGCTCGCGGGCCTCGGCGGACACCCCATCGATGTGCTGATCAACAACGCCGGCATGGGCACCGCACACGATTTCCGCCTGGCGCCGCCGGTAGAGGCGGACGACGAGCGCACGCTCTGGCTCAATGTCCACGCCCCGATCCGGCTGATCGGCCGCCTGATGCCTGTCCTTCGCGCGCGCCCCGAAGCAATGATCGTCAACGTGACATCGGGCCTCGCGATCGCGCCCAATGCCGGCTCGCCGCTCTACTGCGCCACCAAGGCCGCACTGCGCAGCTACACCATGGCCTTGCGCGAACAGCTCAAGGGCACCGGTGTTCACGTGCTCGAAGCGCTTCCGCCCCTCGTCGATACCGCGATGACCGCCGGGCGCGGCAGCAACAAGCTTCCGCCCGAGGAATGCGCGCGCCAGATCATCGCCGCGATGGAAAGCGGCGCTGACGAAGCCAATGTCGGCATGGTGAAGGTCCTGCGCGCGGTCTATTCGCTCTCGCCTGCGCTCGCCCGTTCCATCATGCTCCGGTTCTGAAGGGAGTTCTCCATGAGCAAGACAGTCCTCGTTTCCGGTGGCAGTGGCTATATCGCCGGCTTCATCATCCAGCAGCTGCTCGCCGAGGGCTGGACGGTCCACACCACGGTGCGCAGCCTCAAGCGTGAGGCCGAACTCCGGCCGCTGCTCGGCGGCACCCCTGAAACGTTGAGGTTCTTCGCCGCCGACCTGATGGCTGACGCGGGCTGGGCCGAGGCCATGGAGGGCTGCAGCCATGTCGCCCACGTCGCCTCGCCGCTCTCCAACATTCCGCCACGTAACGAGGATGATCTCATCATCCCCGCGCGCGAAGGCGTGCTGCGCGCGCTCCGTTTCGCCAAGGCCGCCGGGGTCACCCGCTTCGTCCAGACGTCGTCGGTCGCCGCCATCGCCTATGGCCACGGCAAGGGCACGCACCACTTCACCGAGGCGGACTGGACCAATGTCGAAAGCAAGGACGCCTATGCCTACGTCAAGTCCAAGACCATCGCCGAACGCGCCGCGCGTGACTGGATGGCCACCGAGGGCTCAGGCATGGAGTTCCTTTCGATCAACCCGGCAGCCGTGCTCGGCCCGGTCTGGTCCAAGGACTTCTCCGCCTCGATCGAGATCATCAACCAGCTCCTGTCCGGCGCGCTTCCCGGCTGCCCCGATCTCGGCTTCGGCATCGTCGACGTGCGCGATCTGGCCGATCTCCACGTCCGCGCGCTGACCGAGCCGGGCCTCGACGGCGAACGCTTCATCGCTTCCGGACCCTTCCTCAAGATGGCCGATGTTGCGGCCATCCTGCGGGCAAAAATGCCTTTGGAAGCGCGCAAGGTGCCCACGCGCGGCCTGCCGGACTGGCTCGTCCGCCTCGGCGCGAAGTTCAATCCGGTGATCAAGCAAGTCGTCGGCGAACTCGGCAACGTGCGCGATGCCAGCGCCGCCCACGCCTTCGAACGCCTCGGCTGGAAGACCCGCGACCCCGCCGACTCCATCGTCGACTGCGCGAAAAGCCTGATCCAGCAGGGCGTCGTGAAGGTCTGAGCCCTCTCCCCTTTAGGGGAGAGGGCAGGGAGAGGGGAGAGGGGAGAGGGGAGAGGGGAGAGCGTGCTAGATCCCCGCAAACCACTGATAGCCGCGGTGATCTTCCCAGTATCCACCGCCGCCGCCATGGATACCCGCCAGCGACGAGACGGCCTCGACGCGCATCACGTACTTCGCCTGCTTGTAGCCCAGCTGCCGTTCGACCCTGAGCCGCAGCGGCGCGCCGTGGCCGACCGTCAGCAGCTCGCCGTTCATGTGCGTGGCGAGGATCGTCTGCGGGTGGAAGGCATCGATCATGTCGATGCTCTCGTAGTAGGGCACGCCGCCCGTGCTGTCCGCGCAATGGAATACCACATACTTGGCGTTGCTCGACATGCCCGCGCGCTTCAGGATCAGGCCCAGCGGCACGCCCGACCATTCGCCGATCGCGCTCCAGCCTTCGACGCAGTCGTGCCGGGTGATCTGCGTGCGCCTGGGCGCCGCCATCATCTGCGCGAGGCTGATCCGCAGCGGATGCGCCACCATGCCGTCGACCACCAGCGTCCAATCGGCAAACTTGTTCGCCGCAAGCGCGTTGTATTCGCTCGTATTGGGGTTCTGGTTCCCGTTCTGGCGGAACACCGGCGACATTTCGGATCGGCTGAACTCCTGCGCGAGCGCGTTGCGGTTCGTTACGAGACGCTGCGCGCCATGCGTCGCCTTCTCGCCAAGGCTCAGGAACGACTTCACCGAAGGCGAGGCGTTGATCTGGTCGCAACCCGCCAGAAGGAGGCCCGCTCCGCCGATCAGTGCGTTACGGCGCGTCAGGAGCGAGGTGGGGCGTTCAGCCGGCAGGATCAGGCCTGAGGTCTTTTCGTTGCTCATTTCGAACGCTCCTTGGGCAGACGGTACCAGCCCGTGATGATCGACCGCAGCTCGTTGAACGGCCCCGCCAGCACAACCGCCAGCAGATGCACCGCGATGAACAGCGCGAAGCCGAATGCGCAGAGGAAGTGGATCGAGCGCGCCGAGGGCCGCCCGCCAAACAATTCCGCCAGCCAGGGGAAGGCGGCATTCAGGGTGGGAGACATCGTGCAGCCGGTCAGGATCACAGTCGGGATCAGCACGAAGAGCACGCCGAGGTAGGCGATCTTCTGCAGCGGATTGTAGTGCCGCGCCGCTTCGCCGGTGGGGAAGCGCAGCCGGGCATGCTCCTTGATGTCGTGCCACAAGTGCGAAAGGCTGCGCTCTTCAGGCTTCAAGGCAAGATCGCGCCGCAAGTGCCCGGAAAGAATGTTGTATGCCATGATCAGCGTTGCGCTGATCAGCAGTACCCAGGCAAACGCGAAGTGCCATTGCCGCGCATCCGCGAGGCTGTAGGTCGAAGGGATCGTGACCAGCGGCGGGAAGGCATAGGGCACGCCCTGCGCATAGCCGAGGAAGCCAGTCGTCGCGATCTCGAACCCGCCGATCTGCACGAAGCCGCTCGTTCCGCGGTGGCTGATCACCAGCCAGGGATGATCGAGGTTCGCGCCATAGACGCCCCAGTAGAGCCGCGGATGCGCATTGAAGATCATCATCCCGCTCATCAGCATTACGAAGATGCTGAGGGCATTGACCCAGTGCCAGATCCGTACCGGTAACTTGGTTCGGTAGATCAGCGGCGACGCATCGGCCTCCGCCCGCCCCGCAGAGCCTTCGGCCCCGCCTTCTGCAAATTGTGTCGCCATTGTCCCGCTCCGCCAAGCTGTGCGCACACGGCGAGCATGCGCTTCCCGCATGGAAGCGCAAGCGCCGCGAACACCACTTCGGACCAAACGCGCAAATCGTTACATCACGCGGAAAAAATTTCCGTCAGCCCCCGTATTGGCCCCCGTACTCGCCTTCATACCAGCCCACATCCTGCGTCGCCACCTCGCCAAAGCGAGCGCCCTTGGTGATCGATTGCCAGATGATTGGCCACGAAGTGCCGATCATGCTGAGGAACGGCCAGGGGTCGCGCCAGTCCCAGCTGACGTCACGCGTGGTGGCGAGGCTTTTCAGGCTCGGCCAGAAGCCCTTGCCGCGCAACATGGCGCCCTGAGTCTCGGTCAGGCAGGCGTAGAACTGCTGCAGCGTCCGGTGCCGCCGTACCCGCACTGGCCCCACCCAGCCGGGCTCCAACACCGCGCGGGCGATGTCCTCAGCCTCCCAGAAATGCACCCCGCTCGTGGCGCGCGGATTGCACTCGATGGCATGCGGGGTACCCAACGCATCGATGATGAAATCGAACGAAATGAACCCGCTCCAGCCGGTCTCCGCCACGAATCGTTCGACCCAGGCATTGATCGCCGGCACGTCCACCCGCTCGAACGCCACCGCAACCGAGCCGGACATCACCGCGCCGCGATAGACCATCGTCGCCACCACGCGCCCACCTTGCGCGATGGTGCAGGTGCTATGCTCGCGCCCCTCCACGAACCGCTGCACCACCGCGGGCGCGGCTGCATCGGCCGGGGGCAGCGGCTCCCCGCCCCGCAGGATCGAAAGGCCATTGCCCGAGCAGGAGAACACCGGTTTCACCACCACCGGTCCGCTCCGCGCCAAGGCCTCCGCCTCGGCCGAACCAAGCGGCGCACTCATCGGCACCGTCAGACCCATCGCCGCCGCCGTCTCCACGAACCGCGCCTTGTCATGCAGCGCCAGCACCTGCTCCTGCGGCATCGTGAACAGGCCCGCGCCCTCCGGCAGCATACCCGCCAGATGGGCGACATGCATCGTCTCTTCCGAAACCGGCACGACGAGGTCGACGCCCTCGCGCCGCACGATCTCCGCCAGCGCCGCCAGATAGGCCGCCTTGCCTTCGACCGGCGGCGGCACCTTGAACTCGCGCGCGACATGCCGCGATGCGCCCGCCAGCGTCCACCCGTAAGGCTCGGCCACCAGCACCCGGCACCCCGCCTTGGCGAACCCCCGCGCCAGATCCAGCGCCTTGGGCAGCCGTCCCAATGTGAGCAGGACCGTCGTCATGACGTCACGCTCCAAGGGGCACTGGCGACACCCTGACCATCACTTGCTTGGCCGGCCGAGTGGTCAGCCTTGCCGCCGGACGGACCGCGCCCGCATCCTCGATATGGAAATCGAACCGGCGGAACAGGCGTGCAATCAGCAGCACCGCCTCGGTCAGCGCAAACGCGGCCCCGGCGCAGACGCGCGGCCCCTGACCGAAGGGAATATAAGCCCCCGGTGTCAGCTCGTTCTCCCGCGCGGGCAGGAAGCGGTCCGGATCGAACACGTCGGGGTCCTTCCAGAACCGCTTGTGCCGGTGCAGCACCCACGGCGCCACCATTACCAGTGCCCCGCGCTTGACTCGCTTGCCCCCGATCGTGGTCGCCTCGGTCGCCACGCGCGGCAGGAACGTGATCGGCGGATAGAGCCGCAGCGTCTCGCGAAACACGTTGCGCACGGTCAGCAGGTGCTTGGTCTCCTCGAACCCGATAGGGCCATCCTCGCCCGCCACTTCGCGGATTTCCCGTCGCACCCGCGCCACGAGTTCGGGCTGCATGGCCAGCAGATAGAACGCCCAGGTCAGCGCGCTCGCACTCGTCTCGTGCCCCGCGAGGAACAGCACGCCCAGCTGGTCGATCAGTTCCTCGCGCGTGAACGCCGTCCGCGTGAAATCATCGCGCGCGGCGATCACCGCAGCGGCGATATCGTCGAAGTTCTCGCCGTTCGGCCCCAGATGCGTATCGAGCAGATCGCCCAGATGCCCCCGGATGCGCCGGCAGGCCTCCAGCACGAAGTCCTTCTGCGGCACCGGAGTCCACGCTGGGTCCATGATCAGCCGCCGGATTTCGACTTGCGCTACGCTGTGCTCGAACACGGTGAAGGCATCGAACACATCGTGCGCGGCGCCCGTTTCCAGACCGGTGCTGAACACCGTGCGGCAGATGATGTCCGCGGTCAGGTGGCTCATTGTCAGATCGAGCGAGAACGCCGCGCTATCCGCCGCACGTGCCGCCAGCGTCTCCTCGCAGGCCTCCGCGCCTTCCTGCATCGCCGGGAACGCCCGGTTCACGCGCATCATCGTGAAGGCAGGATCGATCATCCGCCGCTGCCGCTGCCATACCTCGCCCGAGGACACAAAGATCGAGTCGCCGATCAGCGGCGCCAGCGCGTCGACCATCAGGTCGCTTTTTGGAAAAATCCCTTCGGGATCAGACAATATACGGCGAACTTCATCCGGTCTGTTCACAATCAGGATCGACCGCCGCGAATAGCCCAGCGGCCCCACATCGCAGCGATAGGCGCTTGCTGGCAGCAGGCTGAGCAGGTCACCGTCCCCCCGCAGCGCCACGCGCAGCAGCGCCATGACAGCCCCCAGCGAGTTGGGGCGCGGCGGGCGATAGGCGGCAGTCTGAGTCAAGCGCGGGTCCCGAAAAGTTCCCTAGTGTCATCTTATGTTTACACGAAGCCTGTCCAGTGAAATAGTCGTCCCGACGAGAACCGGGGGAAGCGATGGAACTGCTGGTGTTCCGCTGCCTGATTGCAGCTCACATCGCCGCCGGGGCGACCGGGGCGATCGCGTTCTGGGTGCCGGTCGTCGGCCGCAAGGGTGATGTGAACCATCGCAAGTGGGGCCGCGTGTTCACCAGGGCGATCCTCCTCACCGGCTGCCTCGCCCTCACGATGAGCCTGTTCACGCTCTACGATCCGATGACGGTCCACCCACACCTCGTCGGCAGGTTCGATGCCGATTTCGTGCGCGGGATGTTCGGCGTGATGATGCTCCACAACGCCATCCTCACGCTCAACCTCGCGTGGTACGGCTGGCTCTGCGTGCAGAATCGCCGCAACGTCGCGGCCAACCGCACCCCGCTCAACATCGCGCTGCAGTTCGCGGTGATGATCGCCGCCGTGGTCTGCGCGTGGGATGGCGCGCGCATCCATCAGCCCTTGATGATGCTCATTTCGGTCGTCGGCATGGCGACCGGGATCACCAATCTCGTGTTCCTCTATTCGCGCAATCCCTCGCCGGTCATGTGGCTCAAGGAACACGTGAAGGCGCTCGTGGGAGCGGGCATATCGGTCTACACCGCGTTCCTCGCGTTCGGTTCGGTGCGCCTCATGCCGTCGCTCGCGCTTCACCCGGCCATGTGGTCGGTGCCGCTCGTCACCGGCCTCGTGATCCTCATCTACCACCGCATCCGCATCGACATGAAGGCCGGGATCAGCATCATTCCGCAATTCCGGCGCCGCGCTGCGGCGTCCGATTGAAGTGGCGCGCAAGGTCGTTGTCGTCGGGGCCGGGATGGGCGGCCTGTCCGCCGCCGCCGATCTTGCCCGGCAGGGGTTTGACGTCACCGTCGTCGAACGCGCCGCCCATGTCGGCGGCAAGATGCGCCGGGTGGAAAGCGGCGGTCTTGCCATCGATGCCGGCCCCACGGTCTTCACCATGCGCTGGATCTTCGACGGCCTGTTCGGCGATGCGGGCGAGCGGCTCGAGGACCACCTTGGCCTGATCACGGCGGAAACGTTGGCCCGCCATGCATGGAGACCCACCAGATCAGGAATGGGAGGCAATCTCGATCTCTTCGCCGACGTGAACCGCTCCGCCGACGCCATCGGAGACTTTGCCGGCGCCGCCGAAGCCAAGGCCTACCGCGATTTCTGCGCCCGCAGCGCGGATATCTACAAGACGCTCGCCGCCTCGTTCATTGCCGCCGAACGCCCCTCGATTCCGGGCCTCGTCTCCCGGCTCGGCCCTTTCGGCATCCCCGCGCTGATGCGCACCGTGCCGATGCGCACGCTATGGGGCGCGCTCGGCGATCACTTCAAGGATGTACGTCTGCGTCAACTGTTCGGGCGCTATTCGACTTATGTCGGCTCCTCGCCCTGGGCCGCGCCTGCCACGCTGATGCTGATCGCGCACGTCGAGCAGGAGGGCGTCTGGCTCGTTCGCGGCGGCATTCACGAAGTCGCGCGCGCCATCGCGGGTCTCGCTGAAAAGCACGGCGCCCGGTTCCGCTTCAACACCGAGATGGCGCGCATCGTCGTTAAAGGTGGGCGCGTCACCGGCGTCGATCTCGCAGGTGGCGAACGCCTCGCAGCCGATGCCGTGGTCTTCAATGGCGACATCTCGGCGCTCACCGACGAAGTCCGCCCGGTCCCCGCCACTGCGCCGCTCAAGCGCTCATTGTCCGCCGTCACCTGGTGCCTTGCCGCGCGCACTTCAGGCTTTCACCTTGCGCACCATAATGTCTTCTTTGCAGAGGATTACGGGGCAGAGTTCCAGTCCATTTTCAAGGATCGCCGGATCACCGATACACCCACCGTCTACCTGTGCGCACAGGACCGAGGCGAGGGGAGCAACCACCCCGCAGGCGCCCCCGAACGCCTTCTCGCGCTGATCAACGCACCGGCCGACGGCGACAAGGGGCCACTGCCCGATGCCCAGATCGCCGATCTTGCCCGCCGCAGCGTTGGCCTGATGCGCGATTGCGGCCTTGCACTCACCGCTGTCGACGAACCCGTGGTCACTGATCCCGCCGGCTTCCACGCGCTGTTCCCGGCAAGCGGCGGCGCGCTCTATGGCCGCGCCAACCACGGCATGATGGGCAGCTTCGCGCGCGCCGGAGCGAAAGGCAAAGTGCCGGGGCTCTACCTCGCCGGCGGCAGCGTCCACCCTGGTCCGGGCATCCCGATGGCCACCATGTCAGGCCGCATCGCCGCCGCACGCCTCGTCGCCGACCTTGCCGGCGACCGCCGCACGGTCATGCTCCCTGCCGACGTGCCCTGGCCTTGAGGCTCCTTCGCGACCAGCGCGGATGCGGGCAGGGGGCTGGCCGCCCCAGCGCCTGAAGTCCGGCGCGCAGTACCCAGCCAAGCTTCTCGTTCCGTGACGTGAAAACACGCGCATCCCAAACGCGCGGGCCGCCCGCCGCCACCTTGCGCGCAATCGCGCCGTAGATGCCCGCCGCCGAGAGAATCGCCCAGCGCTGGCGGAACCCCAGCCGCGCCGCGCCGACCCGCGCCGAAGCCTCGTAGTCCGCCGCCAGCGCCGCGAGCCGCCTCGCCACGCCGACCAGAGCCGCGCGGTAGCAGGGCCGCAATTGCTCGCCCGGCGGGATATCCGCCTCCGCCAGCCACTCGGCCGGGAGATAGCAGCGCCCGCCGCGATCATCCTCCGCCACGTCCCGCGCGATATTGCCGAGCTGGAACGCCAGTCCAAGGTCGCAGGCCCGGTCCAAGGTGTCGTCGTCGTCCGGCGCCACGCCCATCACGACCGCCATCATGACGCCGACAGCGCCCGCCACGTGGAAGCAATAGCGCAGCAGGTCCGCCTCGCTGCGCGGCGACCAGTCTGCCGCATCGAGCGCGAAGCCGTCGATCACGTCTTCGGCCATCGCGCGCGTCAGTCCGCATTCCTTCGCGACCACGCCCAGCGCATCGAAGCTGGGATTGCCCGTGGGGATTCCCGCCATCGCAAGATCGGTCAGCCGCCGGATCTGCGCCAGCCTTTCGTCCGCAGCCACACCGGGCGTCGTGCCCAGCTCCCCGCCGAGGTCCTGTTCGTCGGCAATGTCATCGCAGGCGCGGCACCAGGCATAGAGCAGCCATACCCGCTCGCGCGTCGTCCGGTCGAACAGGCGGGAGGCGGCGGCGAAGCTTTTGGACCCTCGCGCGATGGTCTCGCGGGCATGGGCAACAAGGGCAGCGCGGTCCGGTCCGGTCGGCACGGCGCGGGGGTCGATCACGCCAGCCTCACAAGTCCTTGGCGGACATCTGGATAATCGGCGTGTGCGGCACATGCGCCGCCATCCGCGCCAGCAGCACATCAAGCAAATGCTCGGCCAGGATGATCCCGCCATGGACCGGGCGGATGAAGCCCACCTCGATCATGTGCGCCTGAAACGCCAGCAGCTTATCGTAGAACCCGAAAGCATTGAGCAGGCCCACCGGCTTGGCATGATAGCCCAGCTGCGCCCAGCTCACCGCTTCCCACAGCTCGTCCATCGTGCCGACCCCGCCGGGCAGCGTCAGGAACCCGTCCGACAGGTCGGTGAAGGCCTGCTTGCGCTGGTGCATCGTGTCGACAATGGTCAGGCTCGTGCAATCGGGATTGGCGACTTCCGCTTCGGCCAGCGCACGCGGGATCACCCCGATCACTTCGCCGCCCGCTTCCAGCGCGCCTGCCGCCACCGCGCCCATCAGGCCCAGCCGCCCGCCACCATAGACCACGCCGATCCCGCGCGAAGCTAACTCGGCGCCGACTTCGCGCGCCAATGCCACATAACGCGGGTCCGTCGGCGATGCCGAACCGCAATAGACCGCCAGCCGTTTCACGCGTGCTTACCTTTCCAGCAGGTCCTCGATCATGATCCGTGCCGTCGCCTTCGCGCTGCCGACCACGCCGGGGATGCCCGCACCCGGATGAGTGCCGGCGCCCACCAGATAGAAGTTCTTGATCGCATCGTCACGGTTGTGCGCGCGGAAATATGCGGATTGCGTCAGCAGCGGCTCAAGGCTGAACGCGCTGCCCTGGTGCGCCGAAAGGTCGATCGAGAAGTCCTTGGGCGTATAGTGGAACTTCGTCACGATCCGGCTGTGGATGTCCGGGATCAGGCGGCGGCCCACTTCATCAAGCACGCGCTTTTCCAGCAGCGGCCCGACTTCGTCCCAGTCCACCGGCAGCTTGCCCAAGTTGGCTACCGGCACCAGCGCGTAGAACGTGCTCATCCCCGGCGGCGCCATGCTCGGGTCCGTCACCGAGGGGTGATGCAGATAGGTCGAGAAATCCTCGGGCAGCACGCCGTGCTTGTAGATGTCGTCGAGCAGACCCTTGTAGCGCGGTCCGAACAGGATCATGTGATGCGCGATCCCCGGCCAGGTGCCTTCCACGCCGAAGTGCACGACGAACAGGCTCGGCGAAAACTTCTTGCGCTTCAGCCCCTTGGCTCGGCGCTGCGCATGGCCGTTGTCGGGCATCAGGTCCTGATAGGAATGGACGATGTCGCCGTTGGAGGCGACCGCGTCGAAGTTTTCCTGCCAGCCGCTCTTGGTGCGCACGCCCGTCACCCGGTCGCCCAGCGACTGGATATGCTCCACCGCATCGCCCAGCCGCACCGTGCCGCCCAGCCGCTCGAAGTGCTTGACCATCCCGGCGATCAGCCGGTTGGTGCCGCCCTTGGCCCACCACACGCCGCCGTCCTTCTCCAGCTTGTGGATCAGCGCATAGACCGAGCTCGTCGTCATCGGATTGCCACCCACCAGCAGCGAGTGGAAGCTGAACGCCTCGCGCAGCTTCTCGTTCTGGATATAGCTCGCAACAACCGAATAGACCGAACGCCACGCCTGATAGCGGATCAGCGGCGGCGAGGCCTTGATCATCGAGGCAAAATCAAGAAACGGCAGATGGCCGAGCTTGAGATAGCCCTCGTCGTGAACCCCGGCGGAATACTTCAGGAAGTCGGCATAGCCCGCCACGTCGCGCGGTGAGAGCTTGGCGATCTCGGCATTGAGCTGGGCCTCGTCGTTCGAATAATCGAAGTTCGTCCCGTCCGCCCAGTTCAGCCGGTAGAAGGGCTTGACGGGCAGCAGCTCGACATCCTCGCTGATGTCATGCCCCGAAAGTGCCCAAAGCTCCTTGAGGCACGGCGGATCGGTCACCACGGTCGGCCCTGCGTCGAAGGTGAAGCCGTCCTTTTCCCAGTAGTAGGCACGGCCGCCCGGCTTGTCGCGCGCCTCGATCACGGTGGTCTGGATCCCCGCCGACTGCAGGCGGATCGCCAGCGCCAGTCCGCCGAAACCGGCCCCGATGACAGCGACTTTCTTCATGATGGAACTCAAACTCCTGAAAACTTCAACGGCGCCGGTTGCCGGCCGAAACCGGTAATCGTGCCCAGTGCCCGTGGGATCGGGATCGGCGGTATTCCCGCCAGAATGCGGAACTTGTCGTAAGAGGTCGAACGCCCCGAATAGAACCGCTCGATCAGCTGCGGCTTCATCGTGTAGAACCGCTCCAATATCCGCAGCCGTTCTTCCGGATAGGCACCGCCAAACAACAATGCCGAAAGCATGCGGTAGTAGGACTGGTTTTCCCAGTGCCCTTTAGCCCACTTGGCAGAGAAGGCTTTCAATCCTGCACCATCGAGCCTGTCGTGATGCGCCAGCGCCAGGGCAAAGCGCACGGCATCGGGCACCGAATAGCTGGTGAGCGAATGGAACAGCCCGGCGCGCGATCCGGCCCGCGCGGTATCCTCGCCGCCATCGCGCCAGAACCCGGCAAAGTCGCCGCCCGCCACCACCGGCAGCACGCCGTGTTCCTCATTGATCAGCGCCTCGACTTCCCACCCGCGTGCCGCAAGGTAGGCATCGATCCGCCCTTCCAGCAGCGGCCGGTCGAGCACGCTGCTGTCCGAGTAATAGGTGTCCTCGAGGAAAATCACGTCGGGCGCGAAGGGCAGGGCATACATGAAGCGGTAGCCGTCGATCTGCTCGACCGTCGCGTCCATCACGATGGGCCGCTCGAGCCCATGCGGCGCCTTCAGCTTGAACTTGCGCCCGACAAACTTCTGCCACCCGCCGGTGAAGTGCGACACATCGCGCAGCCCGCGCGTGTCGATCACGCCGCCGGCCTGCACCAGCGTGCCATCGCCCAGCATGACTTCGGTCTCGTTGCAGCCCTTGACCGCCTGCCGGGTGAGGATCGCATCCTCCGGCAGAGCCGCGCGCAGCGCCGCATCGAACTTTTCCGAGGTCATCGCGCTGTAGCGGGTGGCGAGATGGCGGCTGTGGCGCGGAAAGTGGACGTTGTAGTCCGGCCAGCTCGCCTCGATCATCGGCGCCAGCAGCTCGGTCGCTTCAGGATCGGTGTCGGTCGCGAAGAACGACCACACGTGATTGCCGCCCAGGCACTCACCCTGTTCCACGATGAGCAGCGAAAGATCGGGTCGATACCGGGCGAGCGCAAGCGCGATCAGGCCGCCTGCCAGGCCCCCACCAAGGATCGCGATATCGCAGCTGCGCGCATTCATCATGTATGGCGATAGGCGCTGGACCGAATGCGCGCAACCTGCGCCCTCGTGCCCGTTTGTGAAGATGGGGGATCGGGAGGGAAGTGGGGCCCCGGGGATGGCGGTGAAGGATGCCATCCCCGGAGAACGTGCAAAGGGCTACTGGGGGGAGTTGCCCTTCTCCCACGGATCGTCGCGGAGCCCGGCCCTTGAAGTGTGGAATAGAGGGCCGGTCGTTGTGACTTTGCTCGTCTGCCACAGCGCATCTGTCGCCGACCGATCCGCAACATGAACAATCCGTAATGTTCGGTCACGCCATGAACCGATGCCCCGAGAATCCTGTTGCGTTTTGATGCGGATCAAGGCCTCCTTGCAGGGTCACGGTGAAAACCGCCACACTCGGACCAATCGGCTCCCCGCAGCGGCGGAGAAGGGCCGCGGCCGGAAAAGATGGAGAGAATGATGGCTCAAGAGGTTGCACAGCACGTCGATGTCCTGATCGTCGGCGCCGGGATTTCCGGCATCGGTTCCGCCAAGCATCTGCAGGACCAGTGCCCGGGCAAGAGCTACGCCATCCTCGAAAGCAAGGACACCTTCGGCGGCACGTGGGAGACCCACAAGTACCCGGGCATCCGCTCCGATTCCGATCTCTACACCTTCGGCTACCGCTTCAAGCCGTGGACCGGCACGCCGATCGCCTCGGCCGATGCGATCCTCAAGTACATGGGCGAAGTGATCGAGGAAAACGGGATCACGCCGCACATCCGCTACGGCCACACGATCACCGCCTGCAGCTGGTCTAGCGCCGACAACCTGTGGACCGTAAACGCGCGCCGCAAGGATGGCAGCGAGGTCGTCTACACCGCTGGCTTCCTGTGGATGTGCCAGGGCTACTACGACCACAAGACGCCTTACATCCCTGATTGGCCGAACATGGCAAGCTACAAGGGCCAGTTCGTCCACGCCCAGCTGTGGGACCCCAAGACCGACGTGGCGGGCAAGCACGTCATCGTGATCGGCTCGGGCGCGACCGCCGCCACCATCGTCCCGGCGCTCTGCGAAGCGGGTGCCAAGGTCACCATGGTCCAGCGCTCGCCGACGTGGTTCTATTGCGCGCCCAATGTCAGCGAACTGGCTGACCGGCTGCGCACCATCGGAGTCGACGAGCCCACCATCCACCGCGTCGTGCGGCAGGATTACATCTACAACTTCTACGAGATGGACCGCCGCAGCCGCGAGGAGCCCGAGGCCATGGCCGAGGACCTGCGCGCGCTCATCCGCGGCTATGTCGGCGAGGACTTCAACTTCGAGCCGCACTTCACCCCGAAGTACCGCCCGTGGCAGCAGCGGCTCGCGCAGCTTCCCGATGGCGACATGTTCAAGCAGATCGTCGCGGGCAATGCGAGCGTGGTCACCGACACCATCGAGACCTTCACCGAGAAGGGCCTGCGCGTCAGCTCCGGGCAGGAAATCGAAGGCGACATCATCGTCGCCTGCACCGGCTTCCGCCTCTCGGTGCTCGGCGAGATTCCGTTCGAGGTCGATGGCAAGGCGGTCGATTGGTCCGAGACGATCAACTACCGCGGCATGATGTTCACCGGCGTGCCCAACCTCGTCTGGGTCTTCGGCTACTTCCGCGCCTCGTGGACGCTGCGCGTCGATATCGTCGGCGATTTCGTCTGCAAGCTGCTGAACCACATGGACGCCGCCCACGCGAAGAAGGTCGAGGTCGCGCTACGCGAGGAAGACAAGGACATGCAGATCCTGCCATGGATCGATGCCGACAACTTCAACCCGACCTACCTGATGCGCGATCTGGACCGCATGCCGAGGCGCGGCGACAAGCCCGAATGGCAGCACAACCAGGATTACTGGAGCGAGCGCGAACAAATCCCCTTCATCGACCCCGCCGCCAGCGAGTTCGTCTACGACAACCAGCGTGCCGAAGCCGCGCTGGAAGCTGCGGAATAAGTTTTGCTGAGAGCCCCCTCCTCTTCAGAGGAGGGGGTTGGGGGTGGTGGAGGCCGCGCCCTAAGCCGCCTTCGCCCGCCGCGCCCCCACCGCAATCTCCTTCAGCAGATCCCGCACATACGCATCGAAATCGAGCTGGATCGTATGCCGCCGCGCCGCATAGTAATGCCCGGTGTGGTATTCCTCGTCGGCCTTGATGATGCGGTGCATCTCGCCCAGCGGGGGCGGGGTATATTCCCCCGCCAGATAGGCCGCAATCAGCTTCGATTGCTGCTCGGCAAAGTTCACCAGCGTCGGCAGCGGCTGGCCGAGGCCTGCATAGAACAGGTCCGGCACTTCGGGTTTCATGATCCGCTTGAACAGCGGCGGCGGCCGGTTGTCGGCATCGGCGCAGAGCGAGGGATCGTCGAAGAACGGGAAGCGGATGTCATATCCGGTCGCCCAGACGATCACGTCGATCTGCTCGCGGCTGCCGTCCTTGAACACCACCCCGTCGCCGTCGAGCCGCTCGATCGCGCCCTTCATCGTCACGTCGCCCGAACCCGCGCGCAGCAGGAATTCCCCGGAAACCGTGGCATGGGCATCGAACGGGCCGATCTCGGGCTCGGGCAGGCCATAGTCGCTCATCTTGCCGACAAGGCTCTTGATCATCCGCGTGCCGAGCGCCGTGCGTACCGAACGCGGCATCCACGCCGGCGCCGGGTTCTTGTCGATCGGCTGGCCCTTGTAATACTTCGGCAGCACCCAGACCCCGCGCCGGGTCGAGACGAACAGCTTCTGCGCGATCGGACGCTGCGAGAGCTCCGAAGCAATATCCATCGCCGAATTGCCCATGCCGACCACCAGCACGCGCTTGCCGACGCAGTTCACCGGCTCGAACGCGCTGCGGAACGCGTGGCTGTGGAGCTGTTCCCCGTCGAAATGCCCGGGATACTCGGGAATGCGCGCCGCCCAGTGGTGCCCGTTCGCCACCACCAGCGCCTCGTACGCGCGCGTCTCGCCGTTCGAGAGCCGTACTTCCCAGCCGCCACCGGGCTTGCGCTGCGCCTTCTCCACCTTGGTGTTGAAAGTGATGGCCTCGCGCAGCCCGAAGTGCGCGGCATAGTCGCGGAAGTACTGCAAGAGCTGCGAATGGTGCGGGAAGTCTGGCCAGTCAGACGGCACCGGATAGTCCTCGAAGGCCAGCCGCCATTTCGAGGTGTCGATATGCAGGCTCTGATAACAGGCGGATAACCCATTGGGATTGTTGTAATACCAGTTCCCGCCGATATCGTCCGAGGCATCGAACTCGTCGTAGCTGATCCCGTAGTCCTTCAGCCGCTTGGCGACGGTGATCCCCGAACAGCCCGCCCCGATGATGCAGACCCTCTTCATTCAAGCACGCTCCAGCCGCACCGGCATCGCATTGAATCCGTGCAGGAACGGGCTCGCCAGCCGCGCGGGGCTCCCCGCCAGCACCGGCCGCAGCCCGCGCTCGACGATCTCGTCGATAACGGCTGCGATCTGCACTTCGGCCAGCCGCGCCCCCACGCAGCGGTGGATACCGTGCCCGAACCCGATATGCCGCCGCGCATTCTCGCGCCGCACGTCGAACCGCTCGGCATCCGCGAACACGCTCTCGTCGCGGTTGCCCGAAATGTACCACATCACGATTTTCTCGCCCGCGCGGATCAGCTGCCCGCCCATCTCGACATCCTGCGTCGCCGTGCGCCGCATATGCGTCACCGGCGTCTGCCAGCGGATGATTTCCTGCGCCGCGTTGGCCGACAGAGTCGGGTCCGCGCGCAGCACGTCCAGCTGCTCCGGATAGAGCGTCAGCGCCTCGATCAGCCCGGCAATCGAGTTCCGCGTCGTGTCATTTCCCGCCACGATCAGCAGCGCGATATTCGCCAGCCGCTCCAGCGCCGGCAGGTTCCCCATCGCTTCGGAATGGACCATCCGGCTGAGCAGATCGTCCGTCGGCGGCAGTCCTTTCCGCGCATCCAGTTCCCGGTCGAACCGCGCGAGCATTTCGCCCATCTGCTTCATCCATTCCGCGCGGTATTCCGGCGTCAGGTTGTCCGCCGAAACCCCGCTGCCATAGTCTGACCAGCGCTTGAGATCGCGCCACTCCTCGAACGGAAAGTCGAACAGGCTGCACAGCATCCCCATGGTCTGCGGGATCGCCAGTTGCTCCACCCAGTCGAACGTCTCGCCAATCGGCAGCGCGTCGAACAGCTTTTTCGCAAGCGCCCGCACCTCGGCTTCCAGCCGCACCATCTGCCCCGGGCTGAAGGCGGGAGCGATCACCTTCCTCTGCGCGGTATGGATCGGCGGGTCCTGCGCGATGAAATTGGGGAACTCGGCCTCGTTGATCGATTCGGCGATGGTGATGTTCCCCAGCTTCCACGAAGAGGAGAACACTTCCGGCATCAGCTCGATCTGCTGGATCGTCTCGTGCGTCACCGCCGACCAGTACGCGCCGAACGGACTCTCCGGCCGCCAGCTCACCGGCATATCCCGCCGCAGCGCCGCGAACGGCTCGCGCCACGTGTCCTCGGTGTAGAGCGCATCCGCGCTCACGTCATAGGGATTTATCGCCCGCTCAAGGGTCTGGCTCGCCATGTCCTGCTCCAGTTGCCCGCTCGGCACGCGGCGGGCCTTGGCGCGACTATGTTTAAGCGCCCGCTTAAAGTCCAGCCCCATTGGAGGGTGGACGCCGCGATCCTGTGACACTAGAACATGCGCATTCCCCGGGGAGCCGCTTGGCTGAGAGGGGCGGTTAGCATCGCCCGACCCGTCGAACCTGAACCCGTTAGCACGGGCGGAGGGAGCGGCCGAAACTTGTTGCACCGGCAGCGCTTTCTCCCTTCGTGCACCCGAAGGAGCAGTCATGGCCGATATCAACTCCCGCCTCGAAAATGGACCCCAGGCCACGCCCATCGGCGTCACCACCGGCCCGATCCGCGGCAGCCGCAAGATCCACGTCGAAAGCCCGCGCTTCCCAGGGCTGACGGTCGCCATGCGCGAGATCGCGCTCGAACCCTCCTCGGGCGAACCGCCGCTGCGCGTCTATGACACCTCCGGCCCCTACACCGACGCGAACGCCCGGATCGACATCGCCAAGGGCCTTCCCAAGCTGCGCCGCGAGTGGATCGTGGGCCGCGGCGACGTCGAGGAATACGCTGCCCGCGAAGTGAAGCCCGAAGACAACGGCCAGCTCGGCCCGGACCGCTCGGGCGGCGTCCCCGGCTTCCCCAACGTCGTGCAGAAGCCCCTGCGTGCCAAGGCCGGCGGCAACGTCAGCCAGATGCACTACGCGCGCCAGGGCATCATCACGCAGGAAATGGAATACGTCGCCGTGCGCGAGAACCTCGGCCGCCGCCAGCTCAAGGAAGCCTTGGCGCGCGACGGGCAGGACTGGGGCGCCAGCATCCCCGACTACGTCACCGCCGAATTCGTGCGCGACGAAGTCGCCCGCGGCCGCGCGATCATCCCCAGCAACATCAACCACCCTGAATCCGAGCCAATGGCGATCGGCCGCAACTTCCTCGTGAAGATCAACGCCAATATCGGCAACTCGGCGGTTGCGTCGGACGTCGCCAGCGAGGTCGAGAAGATGGTCTGGTCGGTCCGCTGGGGCGCCGACACCGTCATGGACCTCTCGACGGGCCGCAACATCCACGACACCCGCGAATGGATCCTGCGCAACAGCCCCGTCCCCATCGGCACTGTCCCCATCTATCAGGCGCTCGAAAAGGTCGGCGGCATTGCCGAGGAACTGACCTGGGAAATCTTCCGCGATACCCTCATCGAGCAGGCAGAGCAGGGCGTCGACTACTTCACCATCCACGCCGGCGTGCGGCTGCCCTATATCCCGCTCACCGCCAAGCGCGTGACGGGCATCGTCAGCCGCGGCGGCTCGATCATGGCCAAGTGGTGCCTCGCGCATCACAAGGAATCGTTCCTCTACGAACACTTCGACGAGATCACCGAGATCATGAAGGCCTACGACATCGCCTATTCGCTGGGCGATGGCCTGCGCCCGGGCTCGGTCGCGGATGCCAACGACGAGGCCCAGTTCGCCGAGCTCTACACCCTCGGCGAACTCACCAAGCGCGCGTGGGAGCAGGACGTGCAGGTGATGATCGAAGGCCCCGGCCACGTGCCGATGCACAAGATCAAGGAAAACATGGACAAGCAGCTCGCCGCCTGCGGTGAAGCTCCGTTCTACACGCTCGGGCCGCTCGTGACCGACATCGCCCCCGGCTACGACCACATCACCAGCGGCATCGGCGCCGCGATGATCGGGTGGTTCGGCACCGCGATGCTCTGCTACGTCACTCCGAAGGAGCACCTTGGCCTGCCCGACCGCGATGACGTCAAGGTGGGCGTCGTCACCTACAAGCTCGCCGCCCACGCGGCAGACCTCGCCAAGGGCCACCCCGCCGCCAAGCTGCGCGACGATGCGCTGAGCCGCGCCCGCTTCGAATTCCGCTGGCGCGACCAGTTCAACCTGAGCCTCGATCCCGATACCGCCGAGCAATACCACGACCAGACGCTCCCGGCGGAAGGCGCCAAGACCGCCCACTTCTGCTCGATGTGCGGTCCCAAGTTCTGCTCGATGAAGATCACGCAGGAAGTCCGTGACTTCGCGGCGAAGCAGAACGCGGAAATCGGCACCTTCGTCGCGAACGAAGCCGAAGCCGAAGCGGGAATGGCCGAAATGAGCGAGAAGTACCGCGAGGCCGGCGACCTCTACATCCCGGCGGCGGAGTAGCACCGACAAAGCCCCCTCCTCTTCAGAGGAGGGGGTTGGGGGTGGTGGCCTGCAACTCCTCATCGACAGGGACAGGTCAGCCATACGCAACGTCCCCGATTGCCAATACTCCGCCTTTGCGTTATAACCGCCGTATGAACGCGACCCTCAAGATCACCAAGATCGGCAATTCCGCCGGGATCATCCTCCCGCGCGAGATGCTGTCCCACCTCGGCGCCGAAGTGGGGGAGACGCTTTCCGTCGTCACCACGCCGGGCGGTATCGAACTACGCGCCGAAGAACCGGACTTTGATGCGCAGATGGCCGCCGCGCGCGAAGTGATGGCCCGCCGCAAGCGCGCCCTGCGCGAACTCGCCAAGTAAGCCGTTGCCTCAGGGCTGGATCTGGGTCGCGCCCGATGTGGCGCGGGCCGCGCATGCGGAGCAGCTTGCGGAGCATGGTGGTGCCGAAGGCGTGCGCGACGATGGTTTGCTGGAAAGCGCCTTCGCTCGCCCGCGCAATCTTGCAGACTATGGCGATCCAGACGCGGCAGCACTGGCGGCGGCCTATGCTTATGGCATCGCCCGCAATCACCCGTTTGTCGACGGGAACAAGCGCACGGCGGCCGTGGTCTCGGAAACGTTCCTTGTCCTCAATGGCTACGATTTGATCGCGACCGATGCGGAGCTTGTCGTCGCCTTTCTCGAACTCGCCGCCGGCAACCTCACCGAAGACGAACTCGCCGACTGGTTCCGCCAGCACGTGCGCGCCGCCTGAAGGCCTGTCGCGACGCGCAACTTTCCTACAATGTACCAAATAGGTTATTCGGGCGCTTATGAAAAAGCCCGAACCCCCGCGCGCTCCAAGCGCACCCGCCACGCCTCGCGCCACGCCCGAGGTTGATCGCTCCCACTGGACCAAGCCGCGCATGGCCCGGTTCCTGCGCGAACTGGCCGCGACCCACTGTGTCGCCACCGCGGCCAAGGCTGTCGGGATGACCCGCCAGTCTGCGTACAAGCTGCGGGCGCGGCTCAAGGGCGAGCCGTTCGACATCGCCTGGGAAACCGCCTTCCAGCATTGCTACGATGCCTTGGCGCAGGCCGCGCTCGAACGGGCGCTGCACGGCGTCGAAGTCCCGCATTTCAGGAACGGCGAACTGGTTCATGTCTCGCGCCGCTATGACGAGCGCCTCACGGTCTTCCTGCTCTCGGCCCGCCATGCGGGCGGCGCACAGAAGCTCTCGCGCTATGCCGCCGCCAGCGAATATTGGTCGGAAAACTGGGACAAGCTGCTGGCCCGGGTCGAGGAAGGGCCGGCTTTCTGGGACTTCGAGGATCCTGATGAGGAAAACACCGACAAGACGCGTGCGCGGCAGGCGATGGACCGGCAGGCACCGACCAAGGAGGAACGGATGCCGAACTGGAACTGACCCGGCGCAAAAGCTCGCTGCACAAAGTGCGTCACTTGTCGCTTTTGGGTTAAAAACGAAAATTTTATCAGTAGTTTACATGTCATTCCGAAAAGCGACACAGTGTCGCTTTTGTCGCTTTTCGCTCCCCCTTGCGCCGCAACGCAAAACGGCCCTCACGCAGGCATTCCCGCATGAGGGCCGCTTGTCCGGTCAGCCCCGGTGCGGGGCCGTCCGCGTCTGGCTCAGTTCGAGGCGACCTGGATACCCAGCGCCTTGGCTTGAGACTGGGTGAATTCAACCTGCTGGTGGTTGAACGTGCCGGTCACGTAGCGGCCGCGAACGTGGAGTTCGAACGGCGCCTTGCCATTGAAGGCGCTGCCCTTGATCACGCGCTCGCCGCCCGAGACTTGCGTGGTGTAGACGTAGGTGACACCTTCGTGGGTGAACTTCGAGCCGGCTTCTTCGGCCTGGGCCATCGCCGGAACAGCGATCAGGGCAGCAGCGGCAGCGATCTGGAAGGACTTGATAAACATGGCAATATCTCCTTTGAAACCGGAAGAAATTGCCTTCGAGCACCCCTATGTTCTGATTGCCCGGAACATGGTGCAGCGCACAATGACCCGCAAATGTAATGATCGCATCGCCAGTTGCAAAACACGCAATCGCCGGTTGGGCGTGCTGGTCCTCATGCTTGCAAGCGCCCTCGCGTCCTGCGCGCCCAAGGCTTCCGAGCCTGCGCAAACGCCGCTAGTGGTCGGTGGATGGCAGTCGGCCGATCCGAGCGGGGAAGGGGTGCAGGCAGCCGCGCGCTATGCTGCAGCGCACCTTCCGCAGCCGCATGGCGCGCTGGTCGAGGTGACGTCGGCGCAGACGCAGGCCGTTGCCGGCACCAACCTGCGGTTGGCGCTGCGCATGGCCGATGGCACGCGCTGGAATGTCACCGTTTGGCACAAGCTCGACGGCTCGTTCGACGTGACCGATGCGCAGCAAATGCCTTGAAAGTCAGCGCTTTCTGACAAACTCGGCGCGCAGGACGAGGCCCTTGATGCCGTCGAACCGGCAGTCGATCTCCTGCGCGTCGCCGGTCAGGCGGATCGACTTGATCAAGGTCCCGCGCTTGAGCGTCTGCCCCGCGCCCTTGACCTCGAGGTCCTTGATCAGGGTGACCTGGTCGCCATC
>Ga0310345_10001155_pt1 | contig 30981 bp, 30 predicted proteins | sample HC15DNA20500_MG_FD_204667 | JGI IMG/M metagenome (GOLD analysis project Ga0310345, IMG submission 204667) | Marine microbial communities from station ALOHA, North Pacific Subtropical Gyre - HC15-DNA-20-500_MG | ecosystem: Environmental > Aquatic > Marine > Oceanic | place: Pacific Ocean: North... | reverse complement strand
TGGATACCATTTCGGAAACGGAGGTTTCTCCATCCTTGATGGACTCCGTGATTGCAAGAGTGCGTGATGAAAACAACAACGCGACGGCTCTAGCCCGTCCTACATTGGGAGCAGACTTTGTAATTCCAGAACCGCTCCGCAGCTACGTTGGTGGAGATTTATGCGATTTGAAGTGGGTACGCGTGGCCCCCCGCGTCCAGCAAATCATGATCAAAACTCCCGGGTGCGCGTCGCGGGCACGCCTTTTGCGTTTTCAAAGCGGTACAAGCGTGCCTGAGCACGGGCACCGCGGCCGCGAACTGACAATGGTCTTGACTGGGAGTCTTTGCGATCGCGAAAGAATGTTGTGCCGCGGCGATATTTCAGAGTCGGACGAGCACACGGAGCATCAACCCTATGCAGGCCCCGGTGAGAACTGCGTTTGCCTCGCAGTGACTGACGCTCCGCTACGCTTCAAGAGTGTGCTGGCGCGGTTGTTGCAGCCCCTTTTCGGAATATAGGAGCATCTTATGCTTCGGTACGCGGCCGCTTACTTCGCCACCGCAACGGTTTTCTTGGGAATTGATTTCGTCTGGCTTAGCCGCGCGACGAGCTTCTACAGACTTGAACTGGGAGATTTGCTCGCCGAGAAGCCAAACTTGATCATCGCGGGCTTCTTTTACGCGCTGTATGTCGCAGGCATTCTAGTGCTCGCGGTGTTGCCAGCGGAGAGAGACGGATCTTGGATTACCGCCTTACTGTTGGGAGGCGTTCTAGGACTCGTCGCCTACGGTACGTACGACTTAACCAATCTCGCTACTTTAAACGGCTGGTCTCTGAAGGTTGCTTTGGTTGACCTTGTTTGGGGAACGCTCCTGACCGCCGCTTCGTCTTTGGCAGGCTATGCGACCATAGCGCTTGTCTCCAAGAGCAATTGATTTCCATCAGAAGGTGCAGAGCAATGATCCAATTGACAACCGCCGAGGTGGAGACTGCACGGCTTCAGGGCCTGTTAAAAGCGAGCGCTGCTGGCGATCAGATTGCTTTCTCCCAGTTTTACGACCTCACGAAGCGCAAGCTTTTTGGGATCGCGATCTCCATTATGAAGCGCCCGGACTTGGCTGAAGAAGTTATTCAGGAAGCGTATGTCAAAATTTGGCGTCATGCTAGCAAGTACGACCCTGCCAAGAGCTCGCCAATTACCTGGACTGTTAAGATCGTCCGTAACCACGCGATTGATATCCTAAGACGAAAAGATGTTATCTTCGAGCCAAGCGACCAGACGATCCTCCGCCTATCGGATCATCGAGAAACTGCCCTCGACGCTCTTGAGGCCGCAGATAACCGTGGACACGCATTGGCCGCGCTCCGTTCTCTTACCCCTCACCAGCGCAGTTTAATCGTTGCTGCGTACATCCACGGCGAAAGCAGAGAGCAGCTGGCCACACGATACGGAGCACCCGTCGGCACAATAAAGATATGGCTTCACCATGCGCTTTTGCAGGTGCAGATGTCTGTCAACGGTCATCGACCACAAAGGCGCTTACAGCATCCTTTTGCAGCTGACGAGATAGCCGCAGGCTCAGTAACCGAAGCGTCCAGCGGAATCTGACTGTTCTGAGAACTTCCTGCGATACGCACACCTCTTTTGAGTTGAGTTAATGGTGATTGAACACGTGGAATCCTTGCGTTCAGGGCCCGATGACCGGGGACACTTTGGCTCGTTTGGTGGACGCTTCGTGCCTGAAACATTGATGCCGCTCGTCCTCCAACTGGAGAGTGTGTACCGCGAGGCGCGCCAGTGCGATCAGTTTCAGACCGAAATGGCTCTCTATCTCAAAAACTATGTCGGTAGACCCAGCCCATTATACTTTGCTGAACGGCTGACGCAGCACTGCAAGGGTGCAAAAATCTACTTTAAACGTGACGAGCTGAATCACACTGGTGCCCACAAGGTCAACAACGTGCTCGGTCAGATCCTGATCGCACGGCGCATGGGGAAAAAGCGAATTATTGCTGAAACCGGTGCTGGTATGCATGGCGTGGCAACTGCCACGTTATGCGCTCGTTTCGGGCTCCAATGCGTCATCTACATGGGATCTCTGGACGTTGAGAGACAGCAGACCAACGTCCTACGAATGAAAATTCTCGGCGCAGACGTCAGACCAGTTGAGACGGGCTCGAGAAAGACGCGATGAATGAAGCATTGCGTGATTGGGTCACTAATGTGGACGATACCTTCTACTGCATCGGCACCGTGGCAGGGCCTCATCCATATCCTGCGATGGTGCGAGATTTCCAATGCGTCATCGGAAAAGAGACGCGATTGCAAATGATCGAGGCTGAAGGCCGCCTTCCCGATTCATTGGTAGCATGCATTGGGGGCGGTTCTAATGCGATCGGCTTATTTCATCCATTTCTCGATGAGCCCACGGTTGAAATGTATGGCGTAGAGGCTGCGGGTCGTGGGCTCAAAAGTGGAATGAATGCAGCGTCCATCGCCAGGGGACGGCCCGGCGTTCTTCATGGAAATCGGACCCATCTGCTGATGGATGACGAGGGCCAGATCGAGAATGTGCACTCAATCTCGGCCGGTCTTGATTATCCGGGAGTAGGACCCGAACATGCATGGCTCGATGCCATCGGCCGCGTAAAGTACATCTCTGCAACGGACGACGAAGCTGTGTCCGCGCTTTATCTTTGCGCAGAGCTAGAAGGTATTATTCCAGCTCTCGAACCGGCACATGCCTTGGCAAGGGTCACGACCCTCGCTCCGCGAAAACAAAAAGAGCATTTGATGGTCGTCAATTTGTGCGGCCGCGGCGATAAAGACCTTCTGAGCATTGGGGGTATGAAAGCATGAACCACGCGTTCTTCAACCGCCGGCTCCCCGCGATTTCCGCTGTGACATTTCCCATTGGGCTGCGCAGGATTCTAGCGACCCAGGCCAGCCAGAAGGGTGCACCGTGAACGATGAAATACTCATCCTTGTCGTCGAGGACGAAATGCTACTTCAGGCGTTGTTGGAAGAAACCCTGAAAGACGGCGGATACGATGTAACAGTTGTTTCGACCGGCGAAGAAGCGATTAAACTGTTGGACGCGGATGAGCCGAAATATCGGGCTCTGGTCACTGACGTAAATCTTGGCCGAAAGGTCGATGGTTGGGATGTCGCGCGTCGTGCTCGCGAGATCAACGCAGATACTGGAATAGTCTACATAACCGGACACGGCGCCGCCGATTGGGCTTCGAGGGGCGTGCCAAATAGTATCGTGCTCACGAAGCCCTTCGCCCCAGCGCAGCTCATCACAGCTGTTTCGCAGTTGATAAACACCGGTCAGACCCCAACGTAGTAAGCTGATCAGAGGGATTAGACCTCGCGCTCAATCGCGCAAAGGACGCGAGCTTATGACGGACCAAATTGGCGATAAACCCTGGACTGATGAAGATCTAGCGCAATTGAAGAATCTCGTCGCTGACGGGTCCCCTATCGAACTGATTGCGATGGCACTCGGCCGTACAGAAGATGACATACGAGGAATAGTGGCAAAAGCTTTCGCGCTGGTGTCGCATATTCGAGGCCCTGCAGAATCAAAGTCGCATCCATTACTGGGGCGAGCCTGATGGATGTACGCTCAGCTCGCTCGCATAGCATCCCCTGCTGCAGGCGGGGCTTCTTTATGGGATAAAAGTCGGGGAGCACCCTTTGCTTAGCCATATCCATAATTGGTAAAACTTACGAGTTAAAGATCCGATCGCTGTACGATGCGACCGACCAGCAGAGCTGAAGCCTCGGCCCTCAAGGTGGCTGACAGGCACATTAACCGCCACCTGGTGTTCCGGGTGATCACCGAACGGACTGCGAATTTACCCCGGTGAAGACAGAGCAGTGTAGTCGTCGCATTCAACCGCTTCGATTAACGCGACGGTGTCATTCAGTACACCGTTGGGAGGCATGGTTATGCAGTTTTCGATATGGCTGCTTTGGCGACACCGAGTACATCGATCAAGAGCCGATTAGGAAAACGTCGTTTCTTCACAATCGCATAGAAGCGCTCAGTGAGCTTTGGGATCCTGCAGCGCTCTACAAGAATACCGGTTTCAAGTTCGTCACGCACGACAATTGGTGGCACTAACGTGACGCCCTCGCGCTCGCGCGCAAGCAGGCGCAGCATGGCCATGTCATCGACCTCGGCTAGGATAATCGGCCTGATCCCGGCCGTTTCCAGAATCCGGTCGAACGCGACGCGGATATCGCTATCGAGACTAGGCAGCAGCAGTGGCTCGGTGCGAAGGTCTTCCGGAAAACGGAACTTGCGTTTTCCCTTTTTTGCGCGGCCGATTAAGCTAACCGGCTGTTCGTTAAGCAGGTGGTTGCGGAGTGACGAGCGTGCGTCCTGCGGCGCCGCGCTGTTCGCCAGAACGACGTCGATGGTGTGAGACTCCAACTGAGCGAGAAGGTCGCGGATGTTGCCCGACCGAACGATCAACTCCACATCGGGACGACCGACCAACGGCCGAAGGAATTCGAGCTGGAAGTTTCGCGACAGCGTCGTGAGCGCCCCGACGCTGAGGACCTGACGGTTTGCCAACGGGCGACCTTGCAGAGTGCTCAACAGTTCGTCACCCGCTTTAAATACTGTATCGGCATAGTCGAGCGCGATCTGACCGGCCTCGGTCAGGATGAGTTTCTTGCCCACACGCTCGAAGAGCGGATGGCCCATCTGATGTTCCAGTTTCTGAATCTGAACCGACAGCGCCGACTGTGACAGGTTCATATGCTCGGCGGCCCGTGTGAGACTGCCCGCATGCGCGACCGCCCAGAAATAGTGAAGGTGGTTGAAATTAAGGCTTCTCATATCGTTCTATTTAAACGAACGATCTATTCACAACAATGAATTTTCTTCGCACTTGGCGTTCCCATAGACAAGTCCCCGAACCGAAGTGCGGTCGAAGGGGGCTATCTTGCAAACACATCTCTTGCCATTGCTGGCAGCAGTTCCGCTGCTCGTCAGCGCAGCGATTAGCTTCTCAAAGACAGGCCTGAGGCCAAATCACATACCCCTAATGGCCGAAGCCGCCGCACTCCTGGCGCTTGTTGCGGGCATTATTTCAACGGCCGGGCTGATCGTTTTTGGTCCTGGCGTAAGTTCCGTGATTGGCATTTACGGTGTCGGGTTGTCGGTCCGGCTGGACGCCGTCAGCGCCGCGATGGTCGTTCTGGTGACCTTCATTGGCTGGATCGTCATCCGCTACGCAGGGACCTATCTTGACGGCGAGAAACGACAAGGTTCTTTCACCGGCTGGCTCTGCCTCACGCTCGCCTCGGTGATGCTTCTCGTCACCGCGAACAATCTTTTCCAGCTGACCCTGGCCTGGATTGCCACCAGCATGTTTCTGCACCGACTACTGCTGTTTTATCCTGATCGCGCGGCTGGTCAGCGCGCGGCACGCAAAAAGTTTATCACCGCGCGCATAGGAGACATCGCGCTCATTGCCGCCGCTGCTCTGCTAGCAACAGCTTATGGCACGGCCGATATTGGCTCGATCCTCCAGAACGCCCGTGCGGGCGCAGGTGGAACGCTTGCGGGGGCGGCAGCAAGCCTGCTGGCTCTCACGGCGATTCTCAAGTCTGCCCAGTTTCCAACCCATGGCTGGCTGACCGAGGTTATGGAAACGCCTACGCCAGTGTCGGCGCTACTTCATGCGGGCGTGATCAATGCAGGCGGGTTCCTGCTGATACGCTTCGCTGACGTCATGCTACTCGCGCCCAGCATTCTCGCCATCCTCGTCATGATCGGCGGCTTCACAGCGATTTTCGGCAGCTTGGTCATGCTGACACAACCGGCGGTGAAGACATCGCTCGCATGGTCGACTGTCGCGCAGATGGGCTTCATGATTTTACAGTGCGGGCTGGCGCTCTTTCCCTTGGCGTTGCTGCACATCGTGGCGCACTCGCTCTACAAAGCTCACGCCTTCCTCTCCTCCGGCGGTGCTGTCGAAAGGGTTGCCGCGATCCAAAGGCCAGGACCTGTCGCGATCCCCCGCGCTAGGGCGGTTGGTCGGGCCTTTATGGCTGCGCTCATCATCTACCTCCTCGTTGGGCTCGGTTTCGGGCTGACCCATAAGTCACCACAGGCCATCGCGCTCGGCGCCATTCTGATTTTCGGCGTCGCTTACATGCTGGCACAGGGGTTTGCCGACGCGGCGCCTGAGGCCCTTACCCGGCGCACGGCGGTCTACGCCGTGGCGACCTCCTTAGGTTACTTCGCGCTGCAGACCGCCGCGACCTCGCTAACCGCGGGCATCCTGCCGGCCGCACCAACCCCGGGGGCGCTTCAATGGTTGCTTATCGTGCTCGCGGTCATCAGCTTTGGTCTTGTCGCAATCGTTCAGGCCATGTTCCCGCTCTGGGCCTATCACCCTGCGACCGCCGGCTTGCGCGTGCATCTCTCAAACGGTTTCTACTTAAACGCCGTCTTCGACCGCCTCGTCGGCGGCTGGGCCACGCGCAACACATCCCGATCAATTTCGGAGCTTTAAAAGATGTCTTATCCCCATCTAGCGGCGCTGGCTGGACTTAAACGCATCGAGACCGCAGCGGATCGGGCGGCTCGAGCCATTCCTCCCCTCTGGCCTCTGGCGTCGAGCGTTGCCGTCAATCCGTTTCTCGGGCAGACGGGAGAGACATTGGTAATGGCGGGCGCGCGGCTTGCGCGCGTTGCTGGCGCAGCTGTCACCATGCCAAGGCGCTGGTACGAGGAGAGAATTTGCGCCGGTACAATTTCGGACGAAGATCTGTTCGCGGCCTGGACAAGAGCACCGGCACATCTGAGGCCTGCTAACCTGGCTGCGCTGAAGGCTGCCGCAACTTCGGACTCGCCAAAGCCCGTGGCACTCCCGACGATCGCGAGTTTCGCGGCTGAGGTCTCCGGCGTCAATTGGCCCGGCCTGATTGGTGAGCGGTTTGGTGCCTGGGCGGAGGGATACTTCGATAAGGGCCAAGCACTCTGGGCTGCGCCGCATGGCAAGAGCGCTTATGCGGCTTGGCAGGCCGTGGCCACCCACGATCTAACACCGGAAATCGCAGGGCTGCCGGGGTTCGCGCGTCATGTATCGGAAGCTCCCGATAGCGCCATCGCCGCTATAGCCCGTGTCACCGATCGGCTTAATCTCGGCGAATCCGCGATAGAAAGCTACTTCCACCAGATGCTTATGACGTTGGGAGGCTGGGCTCAGTATGCGCGCTACCAGCTCTGGCAGGCCGAATTGACTGGCGGGTCCGACGAGGTAGTCACCGACCTCCTTGCGATCAGGTTGATCTGGGAGGAAGCGTTGTTCCTTCGCTATGGTGCGCAAATCTCTAAGAAGTGGGCGAGCGTGCGGGCAGCGCATGCGGTGCCAATTGCAGCGACTACCGACCTCGTTATCGACGCGATCCTGCAAGATGCTGCGGAATCTTCAGCTCAGCGCGAGCTTGCGGAGATGCTTGCGAAGCCGTCTTCAACGACAAACGAAGATCGCCCTTTGGTCCAGGCCGCATTCTGCATAGATGTGCGCTCGGAGGTGTTCCGCCGTGCGCTTGAAAGTGTGAGCCCTCAAATCCAGACACTCGGCTTCGCGGGCTTTTTCGGTCTAGGCATATCGCATCGGCGCTTTGCTTCAGATGTCGAAGAACTGAGGCTACCGGTTCTGCTCAATCCCGGCCTTAGGTCTTGCTCCGGAACGCTTGACACTTTGGCAACTGATCAGTCTGAGAGAATCACGGCCCGAGCGAGGCGCGCTTGGGGACGGTTCAAGCTCGCCGCAGTTTCGTCCTTCGCATTTGTCGAGGCGACAGGTCCGTTCTATATGGGCAAGCTTTTGAGCGATACATTTGGACTCCATGGCCGGCTAGCACCAAATGATCCCCCGCCCCGGCTCGACCCAGTGCTCGATCTTGAAACCAATACTACAATTGCTGAGACTGTGCTGCGCGCCATGTCATTGACCAAGCGCTTCGCGCCGCTCGTTCTGTTAGCGGGACATGGCGCCAATGTGGTCAACAACCCACATGCTAGCGGATTGCATTGCGGTGCCTGTGGCGGTTACTCGGGGGAAGTGAACGCTCGCATTCTCGCCGCGATTTTGAATGATCCGGCCGTTAGGACAGCGCTGAGGCCAAAGGGAATCGAGATACCAGAAGACACGTTCTTTCTAGCGGCGCTTCACGATACAACGACGGACCAAGTAACCCTTTACGCACAGGACTACCCCGCTGACACCCACCAGAAGGATATTAGACAAGCCAAAGCCTGGCTCGCTGCTGCGGGAAAGCTTGCACGAGGCGAGCGTGCCCTGCGATTACCTCGGGCGAAAAATGAAGGCGCACTCGCACGGCGCGGCCGCGATTGGGCTGAGACCCGCCCCGAATGGGGGCTCGCAGGATGTAAAGCGTTTATCGCCGCGCCTCGGACGCGAACAGCCGGAAAGAATTTCGAAGGACGCGCTTTCCTGCACGACTACGACTGGAAGCAAGACGAGAGCTTCCGTGTTTTGGAATTGATCCTGACGGCGCCGGTCGTCGTGGCAAGTTGGATCAGCCTGCAGTATTACGGATCGACGGTTGCACCCGATGTGTTCGGAAGTGGGAATAAGCTCCTTCACAATGTCACAGGTGGTATTGGTGTCGTGGAGGGCAACGGGGGCCTGCTCAGGGCCGGCCTTCCTTGGCAATCAGTTCATGACGGCAAATCCTACTCGCATGAACCGCTACGTCTGTCGGTCTGCATTGAGGCGCCTCGCCAAGCGATTAGTGATGTCCTCAGCCACCACGCCGAGGTGCGAGCCTTGTTTGATAATGGCTGGCTGACCCTCTTCGCCCTCGATGATGCTGGTCGCATTGCTTGGCGATATGCGGGTGATCTGCAATGGATCCAGATGAGCGACGTTAAATTCTCCCAATTCTCTAAACCGTCTGAAATCTCAGCCGAGCTGCATGAGCGATTTCGCCGATGACGCCGCGTCGGAAGGTCAGCACGCAGATCCCGAAGATCGCGCCCTGGATCACGGTGACCACTGCCCGCAGCCCGCCAGATACTGCTGCATGGCGATGATCACAAAGGCCCCGACCACGGGACCGAAGACGGTGCCGAGCCCGCCGACCAGCGTCATCAGCACGACTTCGCCGGACATGGTCCAATGCACGTCGGTCAGCGAGGCGTTCTGCGCCACGAACACCTTCACCGCACTGGCAAGACCCGCCAGGCTGCCCGACAGAACGTAGGCCAGGAACTTGTACTGGTCGGTCTTGTAGCCGAACGAGATGGCGCGCTGCTCGTTCTCGCGGATCGATTTGAGGACTTCGCCGAACGGCGAGTTGATAGCCCGGTAAATCAGCAGGAAGCCGAGCAGGAAGATCGCCAGGACCACGTAATAGAGCGTCGTCGCCTTCGACAGGTCGAAGATGCCGAACATCATGCCCTGCGGAATGCCTTGGATGCCGTCTTCGCCGTGGGTGAAGGGCGTCTGAAGGTAGATGAAAAACAGCAGCTGCGACAACGCCAACGTGATCATCGCGAAGTAGATGCCCTGCCGGCGGATGGCGATCAGTCCGGTGACGACGCTCAGCCCGCATGAGGCAGCGACACCCAGAATGATACCGATCTCGGGCGACACGCCCCAGACCTTCAGCGCATGCGCGGTCACATAGCCCGCCGTGCCAAGGAACATGGCGTGACCGAACGACAGCAGGCCGCCGCGAGGTGAAAGATACTATCCGGCTTCCAATCGGCTACCCGTCGTAAAGTGCTCTCCTCGGAGACATCGCCTTGAATGCGTTCAAGTCGAGCATCTGCAATAAAAGGCATATGCCTATCGACAAGCATTATGCGGTCTATCGGCCGAAGCACTCCTTGCCGATCTTCCATTTTTCCCAGGCTCAGTAGCGCTTGCGTCAATGCTGACCCAATGAAGCCGCCAGCGCCAGTAATTAATATTCTCATCAAACCGCCTGAGCCGTGTATCGCGTTGCATGCAGCGAGCTAGTTTAGGCTCCCGTAGAAAAACCTCAACCATTGCAGAACGCGCCAATATAAAAACCGGTTCAACAGCCGCGTTTAGCTTTACGTGCCAATTGACCATTCTGAAAGCTGTCGATCTATATCCGTGATTGGGTTCTCTGAGGCAAAACCGGCGCGAGATTCAGTCCGCGAAAATCGCGGTGCGGGCGCAGGTTGCACCACACCTTGCATGGTGACAAACGTATCGCGCGCAATGAAATGCGGATGAAGGGGTGCTTCATCCATAGTTAGAATTGGCGTAAAACAGGCATCCTTGCCCTCAAATATGCTTACCCACTCATCCTGGGTACGAGTTTTAAAAATTGCCGCAAAGCGCTTCGTTAAAGCGGGCCATGCGGCTTCATTATTCTGCGCACTTAAATCGAGCCCTTCTAATTCTGTACCGCGGACGAGCAGTTCGTAGAATTGAGATTCTTGCGCACCCACTGCTACAAATTTGTTGTCAGCGCATTCGTAAGTTCCGTAAAAGGGCGCCGCTCCATCGATTATGTTCGACATTCGCGCGGTTTTCCATTTTCCTTTCGCGAGAAGCGAATAAAAAATTGACATCAAAGATACCGCGCCGTCACACATTGCAGCGTCTACAACCTGTCCCTGGCCTGATTTCTGGGCCTCCAACAGCGCCGCAAGAACACCAACGACGAGATAGAGAGCGCCGCCACCATAGTCGCCGACCAAGTTGAGTGGCACCACGGGTGGCCCTTCAGCTGGGCCGATCGCTGCGAGGGCGCCTGATAGCGCAATGTAATTGATGTCGTGACCCGCGGCGGCCGCTAGAGGTCCGGATTGCCCCCAACCCGTCATTCGCCCGTAGACCAATTTTGTATTGCGGGCGCAAAGTTTCTCGGGGCCAAGACCGAGCCTTTCCATGACGCCGGGGCGGAAGCCCTCAAGCACTACGTCGGCCTGGTCGCAAAGTGCCGATACCTTCTCGACGCCGACTGCATCCTTCAAATCGACTGCGATCCGGCTACGGCCTCTTCCAACAATATCCGCTGGATCGCTAGTTGCTCCCACGCGCTCGATGCAAACGATGTCTGCACCCATGTCGGACAACAGCATACCGGCGAATGGCACCGGGCCAATGCCCGCGAACTCGACAATCCGCAATCCTGTGAGAGGCCCACCGACAGTCTTCCGCCCATCCGGTGATGTCTTGTGCGTTTGATCGGTCATTCTATCTCAAATCTCAGAAATTAGCCGTGCATCGTCAAGCCGCCAGAGACGCTGATAACTTGACCGGTAATGAAACTCGCCTCATCGCTCGCAAGAAACGCGACAATTCCCGCAACATCGTCGGGTTGTCCCATGCGCCTCAGTGGTATGCCCTTGGCCATGCGATCGAGGATTTGTCGTGCGTCCACTTCATTCGCGATTGCATTGTCCATCATCGGCGTTTTCGTCGGCCCGGGACAAACCACGTTGAGAAGAATTCCGGAGCGGGCAAGCTCGCGAGCCAGCGTCTTGGATAGTCCGATAACGCCGGCCTTGCAGGCCGAGTATACCGCCTGCCCGGATGACCCGACACGACCGGCGTCCGAAGAGATCGAGACGATCCGCCCGAACTTGCGCTGCGCCATTCCGGTCGCCACGGCATGCATCATGTTGATAGGGCCCTTCAGGTTGATGGCCATGATCTGATCGCGAAACGCTTCATCGGTCGCAAGAAAGCTGGTCATTCTGTCCCAGCCGGCGTTGTTCACCAGCACATCGACCGGCCCTAACGCCGCTTCCGTGGCCGCAACGGCCCGCGTCACGGCGCCGAAATCGGAAATATCGAGTTCCTCAACATGCGCGCGCACGCTATTTTTCTTCAGATCGGCTACCACCCGCTCGGCACCGGCGCGATTGCGATCGAAGATCGCGACGTCGGCACCCGCTTCGGCGAGGCGATGGCTGATAGCTTCGCCAATTCCGCTTCCGCCCCCGGTAACGATGGATATTCGGCCTTGCAAGCCTCGCATGACATTCTCCAAAAAAAGCAACAGTGTCGGACACGCTCAGCTTGCCTGGGTCATTTCGCGCTGGATCACCATTTTCAAAATCTCGCTTGTTCCCTCGTAGATCTGTAGGACGCGCTGATCCCTATAGAGTTTCTCGACCAGACTCCCTTGCAGGTATCCGGCGCCTCCGAAGATCTGGACCGCGCTGCTGCAAACCCACTCCGCCATTTCGGACGCGAAGAGCTTGGCCATCGAGCCCTCCTTGACCCGATCCTGCCCGCTTTCCTTCAGCCTTGCGGCATAGAGATAGAGCTGACGCGCAGCCTCGATCCTTGTCGCCATCTCTGCCAACCGGAATCCGACGGCCTGATGTTCTGCAATCGGCTTTCCAAAACTTTCCCTCCCGGCCGCGTAGGCAGCGGCCGAGTCATAGGCGGCCTGCGCGACACCGACGGCCTGCGCCGCCACGCCAATTCGATTGGTGTCCAGACCTCCGAGAATGATGCGGTAGCCGCCGCCGACCGGACCGAGCACCGCCTCATCGCCGACCTCCAGATCGTCAAGCGCGATTTGGCAGATATCCATGGTGCGCTGGCCGAGCTTCTTCTCTTTCCGAACTACGTTGTAGCCAGGCGTGTTGGGACGGATCAGAAAGCTGGTTAGTCCACCCTTGCCGGCGGACAAATCGGTGGACGCCAGAAGGATCGCGGCACCGGACGAGCTTCCGCCTGTGATGAAGACCTTCTGCCCATTGATAACCCAGCGGCCATCCCGGCGCGTGGCCTGTGTCCGCAATTTAGAAAGATCCGACCCGGCCTGCGGCTCGCTCAGCAACAGCGAGATGTAGTGCTGTCCCTCCACGACGGGGCGCAGAAACTCTTTCTTTTGCTGCTCGGTGCCGTATTCCAGAAGCTTTGCAGCGTAGGGAAACGAAATTCCACCGATCTGATTTCCGATTGCGCAATCTCCGTAAGACAGCTCCTCCACCATCAACGCCCAAGCGACCACGCCACTGTCGGAGCCGCCCCACTCGGACGGCACGCAGACGCCGTGAAGCCCGAGGCTGCCGATCTTCTGCCAGATGTGCGCGGGGACTTTCTCTTCTTCGTCCCACTGCAGTGCGTGAGGCACGATTTCGCTACGGACGAACTTTCGCGTCATGTCGCGAATGGCAATCTGATCTGTCGATAGCATAACTACTCCTGAACCGCCTGCCACATGGGTACGTCATGGGCGCGGCAAACTTGGCCGGGGCAACACTGGCCCCGCTTTGCAAAAATGGATCGGCTATTGGCCCGCGTGAGGCTCGACCAGCAGCCGCTTAAGGACTTTTCCTGTAGGTCCCTTCGGCAGCGCCTCCACGAACTCGACCAGCGACGGCACCTTGTAGTCCGCAAGCTTTGACTTGCAGAACGCGACAACGCCATCGCGGTCAATGGATTTCCCGGCCGCCGGAACAACGAAAGCCTTGACGATCTCGCCGTAGCGCTCATCCGGAACGCCTACCACGGCGCATTCGGCGACCTCCGGAAGTCCGAAGATTACTTCTTCCAACTCGACCGGATAAATGTTCGCGCCACCGCGGATGATCATGTCTTTGCGGCGACCGACGATATAGACGAAATCCTCGGAATCGCGGCGGGCGAGGTCTCCACTGTAGATCCAGCCATTGCGGATGACGTCGGCGGTGTCGGCCGGGCGCTTGAAATAGCCACTCATGTCGCTTGGGCTCTTGAAGATCAATTCGCCGACTTCCCCGACCCCGACGTCGGTGCCGTCGTCGCCGACGATCCTGACTTCGCAACCCGGCAGCGCCCTGCCTGCAGACTCAGGCCGCCCGCGCTTGAACTCCCGCACGTCATAGCCGGTGATCGGCGTGCCCTCGGTCATGCCCCAACCGTCCAGCAGTTCGATGCCCAAGCGCTCTCGTGCCCGCAAGATAACGGTCGGCGCGAGACTCGCCCCTGCCGAAATCGCGACGCGGACCGACGATGTATCGCTGGCATTCTGGGTCGCCCACTCGACCATCATCACATACATCGTGGGTACGCTCATCAGAACGGTGATCTTCTCCGCCTCGATCGTCTTTAGGGCGTCGCCGGGATGAAATCGCTCCTGCAGGACAACCGTGCCGCCGACTGCGATGGCGCTGCCGGCGTTGATGATCGAATTGTAGATAAACGACAGCGAGCCTGCGAGAAGATGCCGGTCGTTCTCGGTCATACCCCATGCCTGCCCGACACGGATCGCTGTCGAGACGTTCGCGGCATGACTGAGCACCGCTCCCTTGGGCCGGCCGGTGGTCCCCGAGGTGTAAAAGATCACCGCCGGATCGCTCTCCGCGCGCGAAACCCAGGTCTCGAGAGCAGGACCGAGGTCCGAACTGTCGAAGGCTTGCAGCGGCATGATTGTATCGGGATTGACGTCATCAAGCCGATCCGCGAGCCCTTTATCTGCAATAACGGCTGCCGCCTCGCTGTCTTTCACAATGAATGTGATTTCAGATGGCGTCAGCGCCGCGTTGATCGGTACCAGCACCGCGCCGGTGCCGACGATCCCAAACAGCGTTGCAATCCATTCCGGCCGGTTCGGCCCGAGCAACACGACCCGATCGCCGGGCTTTATGCCTCGCTCGACCAGCGTCGCAGCGACGCGGCGAGCATGCTGATCCATGGCCGCGTAAGAAATACGCTGATCGCGAAATACGATGCAGGTCTTCTCTGGCAGGCGCGCGGCAGTCGCAGACAGAAGGTCAGGCAAGCTCATGAGCGTTTGCTCCCGATCTTTCTTATTAGTTCTCGAATTCGAATCTGTACGTGTCACCCGCGCGACGGATGAAGCCTGCAGACGGTGAAGGGAAATGCGCCGTCATGATCCGCGTATCGGTTTCTGCATAGCGATCGAGGAAACTCTTGCGGGTTTTCCGCGCGAGCTCCTTGTCCCCGTCGCCAGCTGCGCCCCAATCCGGGAACGTACACTGAATGGGGCTATGCATGACGTCGCCGGTCAGCACACCATGGCATCCGCAGGACGACAGACGGATGCTGATATGACCCGGCGTATGCCCCGGCGTGGGCTCGATCCAGAGGTTATCGTCCAGCGAGAAATCACTCGCGACGAGGTCCACTTGGCCTGCTTCGACCACCGGCAGAACGCTGTCATTGATACAGCCATCGCTGTATTTAGCGCCTTTCTTGTTCAGTTCCTCCCAGAAGGCGAATTCATCCTTGGCAAAGATATAGCGGGAATTGGGGAAGGTCGGCACCCACCGTCCGTCGATCAATCGCGTGTTCCATCCGACGTGGTCGGTATGCAAATGCGTGCACATAACGAAGTCGATCTCGTCGACCGAAACTCCGATGTCAGCGAGCCCCTTTAGGTAGCGCTCGCTTTCGCGCATGTTCCATGCTGGCCAGAATCGCCTGTGCTTGTGATTTCCGACGCAGGAATCGATGAGGATCGTGTGATGCTTGGTTCTCACGACATAGCTTTGTACCGTCGCGACGATCTTGTCCGTGCCAGGCTCTAGGAAGCGCGGCTCCATCCAGCTGCGGTGCGGGGCCAGCGCTTCAGCCGTCGCATCCGGAAAAAAGGTAAAGATTGGAAACTCCGGCTCCTCGCTCTCAAGAACGCGATCGATGCGGATATCACCCAGCTTTTTCATTTTTGTGTTCTCCTTAAAGCGAACCGCTCAGCACGACTGAGCCCGGCCCCAGGTGAAATTTGAATGGCGTCTCGAGCGGAAGGCATCCACACCCTCGGCGAAGTCGGCCTCACCGAAGCCGCTTACACGAAGCTCCCGCACTTCCGGAGGATCGACGATCGCGCCGCTGCGGATGGCATCAAAGATCAGCTTGACGTTGCGGATAGACCGTTGTGAATTGCGCAACATTTTCTCGATGCGCGACGCGAACTCTTCGTCGAAGCTCTCCGGCGTGAATATCTGGTTGACCAGGCCGATCCGAATCGCCTCACCCGCATCGATCTCCCGCGCAGAAAACAGCAACTCCTTTGCGCCGCTTTCGCCGACCAGCATGCACAGCCGGCGCGTCGAACTCACGCTATAGACGATTCCTAGCCGCGCGGGGGGCGCCATAAAACGGCTGTCATCCGTTGCGAACCGCAGATCGCAGGCCATCGCAAGTTCGAGCCCACCGCCCACGCAGAATCCCCGGATACACGCAACGGTGGGAAGCTCGAACATGCCCAGCGCATCTTCTGCACCATGGATCGCGTCGATATAGTCAAGCCCGGCGGCCCGCGATCCGATGAGAGCCTCAAGCTCGCCGATATCGGCACCCGCGGAGAACGCTTCATTCCCCTGCCCCTGGACCACAACGAGCTGAACAGCCGGGTTAGCGCGAATCCGGCGCAGAACGTCCGGGATGGCGCGCCACATCGAAAGCGAAAGAGCATTCCGCATGGATGGACGATTGATAACGACGCGGGCAACCTCGCCCTCCACTACCAGATCGACCGACCCATCGTGCATAACCATAAAACTCGCCCGGAAGGCGGCAACGGCTTGTCAGGTTCCTGAACAAGCCGCTCCGCGCCAAAACTTGTATCTGAAGACTGCCACGGGCACAGGGGTGACACAACAAAAAAATGAGAAACGGCTCATTTCTCATTTTTATCACTTTGGATGTGTACCCTGCTTTATCACTTTGGATGTGTACCCCTGCTTTCGGCCCCTCACTCCCGATCACGAATGCCGTCGAGCGAACGCCCGTCCAGACAAGTTCTGCTCGTGAAGGTGAGAGCGTCGAAAATTCATTTTCTTCTGGCAAGGTTATGGCATCACGCTTTAACCTGAACATCGCCGCCAGCCTCAAAGCTCAAGATTCGTTCAAACTGCCTTGTACCCAGAGAAACTGAAGATGTCAGATCCAGCCGGGCCCACACCAAATCCGTTGAGACGCCAGGGCAAGCGCATGACGCGCGCTGAAAAGATCGTGGATACGCGCCGCACCATCATTTCCTCGACGGCCAGACTGGTCGGCAAGGTTGGTTACGCCGAAGCAAACATTGCCCGGATCGCGGAAGCGGCAAACGTCGCACAAGGCACACTCTACAACTACTTCAGCACACGGCAGGAAATCTTCGATATTCTGCTTCCCACCTACGCGGAAGAGATGCTCGATTTCATGCGTTCGGAGATCGATCCGAACAGCGTCGGGCTTGATCGCGAAGTGGAACGCATGCGCGTGTTTCTCGAATTCGTCCGGAAGAATCCCTGGTTCGCCCGGCTGGTGAATGAATCGCAGGCGCTCGCCCCGGTGGCTTTCAAGGCTTATTTCGCGCTCGTCACCGAAGGTTATGTCCGGGCTCTCAAACGCAGCGTGTCACGCCGCGAAATTGTCGGGTATGAGCCCAAAGAGATAAAAGCCATCGCCATCGCCCTGCTCGCCGTCCGCAGCTATTACGCCGAACAATATGTGATCCAGGCCGACCGGACGAAACCCGTACCCAAATGGGTTTTCGACGCCTACCGCAAGCTCGTGCAGCGGGCACTCTTCATCAACCCGATAAAATGAAAAATGAGCCATTTCTCATTTTTCTTGACGGCCGACTGAATAATGGCTGAAACTGCCTCCAACCAGAAACGGAGGAAGTTTCCCGATGAAGACCACTGCCCTGTTGGCCTGCTGCCTGTTGATCGGCGCAGGTGTTCCCGCGACAGCCCAGATTTCCGATGACGTCGTCAAGATCGGCGTCATCAACGATCAGAACAGTCAATTCGCCTACGCCGCAGGCCAGACGTCCGTGCTCGCGGCCAAGATGGCCGTGGAAGATTTCGGCGGCAAAGTTTTGGGAAAGCCGATCGAGATTCTGTCGGCTGACCACCAGAACAAGCCCGACACTGCATCCGTCATTGTCCGCAAATGGGCCGATGTGGAAAAGGTCGATGCATTCGCCGACGCGACGGGCTCCGGCGTCGCACTCGCTATTCAGCAGGTCGCGCGCGAGAAGAACAAAACGTTCCTGATCGCAAGCGCCGCGACCTCCGAGTTGACTGGAAAGTCCTGCAACGAGACATCGACGCAGTGGAGCTACGACACCTACGCCCTGTCAAATGTTGTGGCGCGCGAGATCGTGCGGCGCGGCGGCAAGGACTGGTATTTCATCACGGCCGACTACGCTTTCGGACATGCGCTGGAGAAGGACGCGACTAAGTTCATTACGGATGCCGGCGGAAAAGTCCTCGGCGGCGTGAAGATTCCGGTGAATTCGCCGGACTTTTCGTCATTCCTGCTGCAAGCTTCCTCACAGCAGTTCAAGGTTCTTGCGCTTGCGACCGCTGGCGGCGACACCATCAACCTGATTAAACAGGCCGCTGAATTCCGCGTCATCAAGCCGGGCCAGGAACTGGCGAGCCTGCTGTTCTACATCAATGACATCGAAAGCCTCGGACTCGACACAGCCAAGGGCTTGCTGTTGGCGAACTCATTCTACTGGGACATGAATGATGAAACCCGTGCATGGGCGAAGCGTTTCATGACCTACTCAGGCGGAAAATTACCAAACATGCTTCAGGCTGGTCTCTATGCTGGCGTGACGCACTATCTCAAAGCCATCCAGGCTGCAGGCACGGATGAGCCAAAAGCAGTTGCCAAGAAGATGCGCGAAACGCCGGTCAACGATTTTTACAACAAGAATGTGGAAATCCGCCCGGATGGCCGCGTGCTTCACAGAATGTTCTTGATGCAGGTGAAGAGCAAAGAAGATTCTAAATACGCCTATGACTACTACAAGCTGATCGGAGAATTAGCTGGAAAGGATGCGTTCCGACCGACAAGCGAGGGTGGCTGCCCACTCATCGCCCAAGAAGCGAAGTAAGTCTCGGAATGCTCCGCTGAAGTAAGTTCTCATTTTTCTCACTCTTCAATCAGACGGCCCCGCGATCGCAAGCGCGGGGCCGTTTCCATTCCGATGATCCTCGTTCCATAACGCCTCAATCTGCGAATTCAGCTCACTGTTATGATGAGCGACCTTCGTTTGAAAGCGCATCTTGCCTAAGCACAAGGCGAGCGCGTTCCAGAATGGGTCGATCTACCATTTTGCCGGCGACCGACTGAGCGCCCTCGCCCTGAGCGGCCGCGATAACTTCTCGAGCCCACAAAATTTCCTCCCTGCTCGGCCCAAAGCCGCGACGGACAGCAGCAACCTGCCGCGGATGGATGCAAAGCTTTCCACCTGCACCCAGGCGCCGAGCCCGACCAATTTCGGCCCGCAATAATTCGCCAGCCTCGATATCGAACGATGGACCGTCGAGAGGTCGGAACAGACCTGCGGCACGGCTGACCACGGCAAGGGACGCGAGCGCAAATGAAAATGCGTCCGGGTTCGGCGTTATTCCCAGATCGAGAGCGTAGTCGGCCGGGCCAAAGGCGAACTGGCGGACACCAGGAGTTCGAGCAATCGAAGCAACCTCCGAAAGGCCTTTCGCGGTTTCAATCAAAGGAACCACGTTGCGTTGGCCGATATCACTCTGAAGGCTTTCGATTTCAGCATCGCTTTCAGCCTTGGGAAGCATAATATTTTCGAAAGGCAGCTGGCGAAGAGCAGCGACATCCGCTTCATACCACTGCGAAAAAATGGGGTTGATGCGAACGAAAACCGGAACACCGAGACCAAGCGCCTTAGGCAGGGCATCGCGCGCAATATCTTTGCGGTCAGGGCTCACGCCGTCCTCGAGATCGACGATCACAGCATCCGCACCGCATGTGACAGCCTTGCTGAACCGGTCCGGCCTGTCGGCGGGGACGAAGAGCGGTGTGATAGGCTCTCGATAGCTCATTTTCTCTGACTCAATAAGGCAATGGCGCCAGCCACAGCCTTCTAAACTCAAACTGTGCGGCCGCCATCAACCGGCAAGATGACGCCTGTAATAAATTCCGCGTCGTCCGCAGCAAGATAGAGACACGCCTTGGCGATATCGTCAGGCCGCGACATGCGGCCCAGCGGAATCGTACCGATGAACTTCGCACGATTTTCTGGTGTATCCGGAACGCCCATAAACGATTCAAGCAACGCCGTTTCACCAATCACCGGCGCAACGCAATTCACCCGGATTTTATCCGGTGCGAGTTCAATGGCCATCGATTTTGATGCAAGGTTCACGGCTCCTTTCGAGCCGTTGTACCAGGTCAATCCCGGACGCGGCCTGATACCCGCGGTCGAGCCGATGTTGATGATCGAGCCGCCGCCCTGCTGGCGCATGACCGGAACGACGGCATTCGTCATGTGGAAGATGGACTTCACATTGATCGCGTAAACCCGGTCGAATTCGTCCTCGGAAACATCCAGCACGGGCTTATTGCGATGAGTCCAGCCGGCATTGTTGACCACAACATCGAGGCGTTTGAAATTGTCAACTGCTGCTTTCACCGCTGCATCAATGTCTGCGCGCGTGGTGACGTCACCTCCGACCGCAACCGTGCCGCCGCCGGCTTCCGCGGCAACCTTCCGCGCACCTTCGGCATTCAAGTCGAGGATAACGACCTTCGCGCCTTCTTTGACAAAGAGCCGAACGATCTCCGCGCCAAATCCCGATGCGCCTCCAGTGACGAGCGTGACCTTCCCCTGCAACCGCATTGGCTTTTCCTATCCGTGTTTGATGACAATAGTCTTCAGCGCAGCTAAGTCGTAGAGCGCCTCGAAACCTTTTTCGCGTCCATGGCCAGATTTTTTCATCCCGCCGAACGGCAACTCGATGCCGCCACCGGCTCCGTATCCGTTGACAAACACCTGACCGGCGCGAATTTTCTTCGCGACACGCAATGCACGCGCGCCATCACCCGACCACACACCGGCGACAAGACCAAAGTCTGTACCGTTTGCGAGACGGATCGCATCTTCTTCGTCTTCGAACGGCAGCGCCGCGAGCACAGGGCCGAAGACTTCCTCGCGCGCGATCTGGCTGTCCCGCGGCGCGGGACCGAATATGGTCGGCGGCACATAAAATCCGTTTGGCGGTACACCGTCCGCAATCTGACCCCGCGCGAGACACGGCACGCCGGCAGCAGCAGCCCGATCAATAAACCCCTCGATGCCTTTCTTTTGATGTGCACTGATAACGGGACCGAGATCGAGATCCATCTCAGGCGACCCGGCCTTCAGCTTGCCAAATCGAGCAACGAGTCCGGCGATAAACTTGTCCCAGATATTTCGCTGTATGAGCGCCCGCGACCCGGCGGAACATGTTTGTCCCGCGTTCTGAATGATCCCGTTGACCACGGCGCTGATTGCGGCATCGAAATCGGCGTCGGCGAAAACCACCTGCGGTGATTTCCCGCCGAGTTCAAGCGTGCAGCCGATATGGTTTCGCGCGGCGGCCGTCTGCACCAGAATGCCGACCTCCGGACTTCCTGTGAACGAAATGAAGTCGATGCCGCGATGCGCCGATAGAGAGGCACCTGCCTCCTCGCCCAATCCCGGAACGATATTGACCACGCCTTCCGGAAAACCGGCCTCGGCCGCGAGTTCTCCAAGCTTGAGAGGAACGAGACACGCTTCTTCGGCGGGTTTAATGACCGTCGCGTTGCCCACCGCCAGCGCCGGCGCAAGCGTGCGGCCCATCATCTGCGCAGGATAATTCCAGGGAATGATGTGGCCTGTGACGCCCAGCGGTTCCCACACAGTCGAAACGTGATAGCCGTGCAGGAACGGAATCATTTCGCCGTGCATCTTGTCAGCCGCGCCTCCGTAATACTCAAAATAGCGCGCGAGGGCGGCAATGTCGCCGCGTGCGAGACGCATCGGCTTGCCGGTGTCTTTCGCTTCGAGCGCAGCCAGACTCTCGGCGCGATCCTCAATCAACCGCGCAAGCCTCATGAGCAGTCGCCCACGCTCGGTGGCCGTCATTTTGCTCCAGGCGCCGCCCTCAAAAGCGGAACGCGCCGCTGTAACAGCCATATCGATGTCGGCAGCGTCACCAGCTGCGATTTCAGCGAATACAACGCCATCCGCCGGCGCAACGACCGGAATGGATTTGCCGGTACTCGCCGGCCGCCACCGATTGTTGAAAAAGATTCCCTGCGCCTGCGCCGCTTTGAATTCGACATTCATGGCGTTGCCTCTTGCGGTTGAGTTTCGGAAATCTCCCCGCGCTCAATGACAAGCGTCCGCTCCGCGAAATGCTTGAGCAGTCCCGGATTCGATTCCGTAATGACAATGGTGAGAGACCTGTCCAGTTCGCGAAGCCGGCGAAGCGCCTCGCCATACCGATGCGCAAGAACAGGCGCGAGGCCCTGAAACGGCTCATCGAGCAGCAGCAGCTTGGTGCCCAGCATCAATGCTCGGGCGAGAGCAACCATCTTGCCCTGCCCTCCGGACACAGCGCCCGCCGGACGGCTCGCCATCTCCTTGACCTCCGGCAGAATGTCGTAAGCGCGCGACAAGCGGCGGCTGATTTCCGGCGCTGCGAGCTTTGCTGCACGGCCCGGAAGCAGGATATTTTCCTCAACAGTGAATGCCGAAAACAGGCGGCGGTCTTCGGGAGCATAACCGATGCCGAGCGCCGGACGCCGATGCGCCGGAACAGCAGACAGATCATGCCCGCCGAAGGTCAGCGTGCCGGCATCGGGTTCGGTCAAACCCATGATGGTGCGCAGCGTCGTCGTTTTGCCCGCTCCATTACGGCCGATCAACGCAATCGTCTGGCTGGCGGCAAAATGAAATGACACCTTGCGCAGGATTGGCGCATCCGCGATGGCAACGCTGAGAGATGATGCCTGCAACACGCTAGCCTCCAATCACGGTGCGGATGACCTCCGCGTCGGACAGAACGTCGGCCGGAGAACCGTCGCGAAGGATGCATCCAGAAGTCCATACCGCGACCCTATTGGCATACCGCGTGACCATTTCCATGTCGTGCTCAACAAAGACAGACGTGACTGCCCGCTCCGCTAGCGCCGCTACGATCATGTCCATCACCTGAAATTTCTCGGACGACGCGACGCCCGCCGTAGGTTCATCGAGAAGAAGCAGCTTCGGCTTCAGCGCCAGCGCCATTCCAATATCGACCAGCTTGCGCTGGCCTTCCGACAGATGGAGCGAGACGTGATCTGCAACGTCCGAACAGCCGATCAGCGCCAGCAAATCGAGCATTGACTGGCGTTCCGGAATCCGGTCCAGCCGTTGCAAAGGATTGCGACGATCCGCGTGCGCCGAGGCGGCAATCAGCATGTTCTCGATCACTGTGTGGCCGGTGAACAGTTGTGGAATCTGGAAAGCCCGCGAAATGCCGAGACGCGCGATCTCGCGCGGCGGATGGGCGGTGATATCGCGCCCCTCAAAGCGAACCGTGCCATTCGCGGGCTTCAGCCATCCGGTGCAGATATTAAGGAAAGTGGTCTTGCCCGCGCCGTTCGGGCCGATGATTGCAAGGCTTTCGCCGTTGGAAACATCGAGATTGATTCCAGATGCCGCCACCACGCCGCCGAATTTGATTCCAAGATCCCGCACCTCGAGGAGAACGCTGCTCATTTGGCCGCCTCCGGAGTCGCCGTCGTGGCGACCGGCGCTTTCGGCTTTCGACGGCGCACTGTGAGCCGGGACAGCGAACCGACGATTCCTTCAGGTGCAAAGAAGACGACCGCGAGCAACATCAGGCCAAGTACAAGCTGCCAGCCGTCGGCAAACAGGACCGAAGCGAAAATGCGGATGCCTTCGTAAACGACAGCCCCGGCAAATGCGCCCATGACATGCGCCGCCCCACCAAGGATCGCGATAAACACAAACTCGCCCGAGCGAATCCAGAATGCGTATTCCGGGGTCGCGAGTCCCTGCTCGATGGCCGTGATACAGCCGCCGATACCACAAAGAACCGCCGAACTAACATAGCCATACAGCAGCACGCGGCGCGCTGAGATGCCGACATATTCCAGCCGCGTCTCGTTGCTTTTGATCGCGCGCAACGATTCGCCCAGCGGTGATCGAAGATAGCGCGTCACCAGAAGCGCGATCAGACCGGCCAAGACAACAGTCACAAAATACAACACCAACTCGAACTGGCTTCGCTCAAGAACAATGCCAACGACGCTTGGCCGCGCGACGCGAATGCCGTCCGATCCACCGGTGACGTGGAAGAATTTCTCCAGGATGGAATAAAGCACCATGGAGAATGCGAGATTCAACATGCCGAAGAAAATGTAACGATAGCGCACGACGAACAGGCCGAGGACCAGGCCGAACAGACCGGAGATAACCACCGACAGCAGCAGCAGCGTCAGCAACTCGCCGCCTGCGTAATACCGCCCGATAAAAGCCGTCGCATAAGCGCCTACGGCAAAAAACAGCGCATGGCCGAACGACACCTGACCGGCTTGAAGCAAGATGATGATGCCGAGAACGGCCAGACCTTTCGAGAACGCAAGAATCAGAAATGGCTTCGCCCAAGACGCCATAAACGGCGCAACAAGAAGCCCAACAATCAGGAGGCCGGTGAGGATGCGGCGATATGCCATCAGATCCTCCGCGCTTCCGGTCGGGCGAACAGCCCCTGCGGCCGTATTAGCAAAACGATAACCATCATGAGATAGGGCGTGAGCACCTCAAGCTCGGGCGCAAGATAAACAGCAAACGAGCGCGCAAGGCCGATAAGCAATGCCGTCAAGGCAGCCCCTTCGATTTGCCCCAGTCCTGCCGTTGCCGCGACGGCGAACGACAGGACGATCATGTCAGCACCCATGCCGGGCAGGATTGAGGTAGTCGGCGCGGCGACGGCGCCACCCAACGCAGCAAGGCTCGCGCCGATCATGAAGGTAACCAGAAACACGCGCCTAGTGTTGATCCCGATCGCTGTCGCGGTTTCCCGGTCCTCGGCAACGGCGAGAATAATCTGACCTGCAAGCGTCCGCTTCAGGAACAGCCGCAGGAAAATGAGCACGAGGACAGCGGTGCACGGCAGGAAGATGATCTGGTACCGGGTGTAAGCGATCCCGCCGAGCGAAACGTTGCCGAGCAGCGTCACCGGGTCGCCAATGAAATACGGCTGCACGCCCCAGATAAGCCGCTGCAGATTTTCAAGCACCAAAAACAACGCGAACGTCACGAGAAGCTGCAAGGCTTCTTCCTTTGCGTAGATACGCTGAAGAAAAAACCTTTCCATTGCTCCGCCGACGACGATTCCAACCAGAGCGGCAGCGACGACAAGCGCGGGATAAGCCAGCAACGGCGACCATCCCGCCGTACCAATCCCGATCACCAGGCTTGCAGCCAGATACGCTCCCAGCGCGTATAAGCTTCCGTGCGCGACATTGAGAATACGCATCACGCCAAAAATGAGCGTCAAGCCAACCGCCACCAGAAAAACCAGTGCGGCGTAGGCAACGCCGTCAAAGATGGCGAGTGCGATCGTTTGCATGGACATGAATATGTCTCGTCGATGGATGATTGGCGGGCGCACGCAATCGCACGACCCGCCAAAACCGTTCAGCGATGTTTGAATTTATCGACGGCCACATCGACCATGTCGGGCTTCAACGTCGCGATCCATTCCTCGCTCTTTTGTCCTGTCGGCGGCATAATTTTCGCTGACGAGAAGATCATCATGTCGTCGATAACAGGGAATGGATAGGCGTCGACACGTTTGGTCACGCCGACAAGTTGATCCTCCACGCCCTGACCGTCGGCCCGAATGGTAATCGGACGGCCAAGACCCTGAAACTTGAGATCCTTCATCGCGTCCACAACCTGCTCCCGGTTCGGGAATTTCCCGCCATTCGCCGCTGCCGCCCTAGAGTAGGCAGCCTGCAACGCCGCAAAAGCCTGCGAGATGTGGAACACCGGATAGATCGGGTACGACCCGGTCCGTGTCTTGAACGCCTCCATGAACGCCTTGAACTTTGGGTCGTCACGATTCTCGGGATGCAGGAAATAGTGATCGCCACGGGCGCCGACAATCACGCCGTCCGGCAGGTCTTTTCCGATCCGCTGAAGCGAACTTTCACCGAGTGCAAGAACAAACGTCGAGTTCTTCATCAAACCGCGCTGCGCTGCCTGTCTGACGAAGGTGTCGAGATCGCCGCCCCAAGACGTTGACAGCACCACATCCGGCCGCAGAGCGAGGAGACGCGAAACTTCCGTTGAATAGTCGGGCGCTCCGAATTTTGGAAACAGTTCAGCGACAACCTGCGCATCGGGCTTGATCTGCTTCAGCGCTGCCTGAAAAATCGCCCAGCTATCACGACCCCATGCGTAGTCCTGATTAACCACGGCGATGGTTTTGAAATCCGGCTTGGTTTTCAGAAGATACAGAAGAGGCGCAATAACCTCGGGCGTCGCGTTGGCTTGTGTGCGGTATACGTAGCGATATTTGTTCTGCTCCAGAATGGTCTGCGTGCCGCAGTCCCACATGAAGTTCAGGATCTTCAGATCCTCGGCGAGCGGCGCAATCTTGTTGCAGTTGCCGGACGAGATCGATGCAAAGAACACATCGACCTTTCCGTCCTGCGCCAACCGCTTGTATTCCGTCGTCAGCGCCTCGGTGCCCGCACCCTCGTCGACGTAAGTCACGCGCACAGGCACGCCGAGAATTCCGCCGCTCTTGTTGATCTCGTCTACGATCATCTCGGCGGCCTGCTTCGCGGGCTCACCAAACACAGATGCTGGACCGGACAGGAACGTCGAGATTCCTACGCGGACCTCCGCAGGTTTTTCCTGCGCGAACAAAACTGTCGATGTGAGAAATGTAAAAGCTGCCGTCGCAGCCAGCATTTTCCGAACCATGGGACGTCCTCCATTGGAGCGGATTCTTGAAGCCAGCAGGCAATGTGCTCGATCCGCTTCTGCGCAGTGTCGGGTACTCTGAGCTATTCGCAAAATATGCTGTTGAACTAACCGATATAGTTAAAAACTATAACGAACTTGGCGGATCACCTGTCAACTGACCCCACCAGTATCCTTTCCGCACCAATTCCCGGACTATTTCAATTGTCAGGCGCTCGACCTCCAACACTGCCCGTGTCACATGCCGTGCGGGATTGCGGATCAGATAGACCGTCCGCCTGATGGCGGGGCTTCGAATTGGAACGAGAACGAGCTCTTTCTTCGCCACTTCCCGCTGCGTCGCAGCATGGGCGAGCACCGAAAATCCCGAACCGCGCGCGACAAGTTCCTTGATCTGCGTGAGGGAGTCCATTTCCACGGCGACTTCGAGGCTCACTCCGTGCGCCTTGGCAAACCGCTCGATCATTTCGCGCAATCCGTGCGAGCGGCTCGGCAGGATCATGCTGAGCTTGCCGCATTCCTCGAGGGTCACCGGCTCACAGGCCACACCGTTCGATTTAACAGGATGGGGCCAAGCATCCGGTGCCGCCACCAGGAACAAATCTTCAACAAGCAACGGCTGTACCTTAAGATGTCTGACCGCATTGACGTCGTAAAGGATTCCGAGATCGATCGTCCCTTCCGAAAGCCAGCTCTGAACATGTCCGCTCATCGCATCCATCGCGCGCAGGGTGACTTTAGGAAGGTCGTTGCGCACCGTTTCCGCCAGCGGAACCGATAGGATCATTCCCACCGAACTCGGCAGGCCGAAGCTTACCGGACCGCGAGGCTCCGATGCGCGATCCCGCAGATCAGCCACCGCGTCATCGCTCGCGCGAATAATCGTCTTGGCGTGCTTAACCAGAATTTGACCGCTCTCGGTGAGCACCACACCTCGGGACGACCGTTCGAGCAATTGAACGCCGAGTTCGGTCTCAAGGCGGATGACGTGCTGGCTCAACGACGGCTGGGCGATGGCCAATCTTCGCGCCGCGGCCAAAAATGAACCCTCTTCCGCAATTGCGAGAAAATAACGAAGTTGGCGTAAGTCCATAACCTTCCCTCCGCCGCTATCGTGATCGGTTCTAACTCTTGGGGCAATCGCCGATTTTCCCCTTGGGCACCGCAGCACGATACGAGACGGATCGTTCTCCTTGACAGGAGAGCGCAGGTTAAGTCCGCGACATAAAGAAACGCCCGGTTTGTTCACCGGGCGTTGAGTTCGAGGGAGAAAAGCTAGATCTTAAGCGAGCGCAACACCATGACCGGCGAGCGGAAGTGAACGAATCCGCCTGGAAAATGCGACGTTCACCGCCGCCACCAGCGCCGGCGCGAGCGGCGGCAGCCCCGGCTCACCCACACCGGCGATCGCACCGCCGAGTTCGAGGATATGCACATCGATTTGCGGCATACTCGCAAGCCGCAACACCTCGAACGAGTCGAAATTCTTTTGCACAGCTTCGCCGCCGGCGAAAACCGTCTCGCCGGTCATCGCCGCGCTCAACCCATAAACAATGGCGGATTGAATCTGCGCCCGAATGGTGTCCGGATTGATGGCCGTGCCGACGTCGGCAACGGTCGTTATCTTTTCGATCCTGATCTGACCGAGCTTGGGCACCGAGATTTCCACGACGTGACCAATGATTGCATCGAACGAGTGGTGAATCGCGATCCCCTTGTATCGGCCTGCTGTCTTTTTCGTCCAGTCGGACCTCTCCGCGAGCGCATCGAGCACCGATATATTTCGTGCCTTTCCTGCCAGAAGCTCGCGACGCAACGCGACGGGATCCTCATTGAGTTCGATCGCGAGTTCATTGACAAACCCTTCCATCACCCAGCCGTTGATGCTGTGGGCGACGGACCGCCAGAAGCCCACCGGGATCGGCGTGTTTTCCAGGTTGTAGTGAAGCGTTCTGGAGCCGAATTCGTAATCCGTGCCCTTCACGCCATCAACAGCGGTAATATCTATCCCGTCTTTGACAAGATCGGGCACGGCCCGGCTTAAAATCGAGGATGACGCGATTTTTGTGCGCAAACCCGTAATCTTTCTGTCGCCATCGATTGCTGCCTCTAGCCTGACGACCGCACCGGGCCGGTAGAAGTCATGCGACATGTCTTCTTCTCTCGACCAGATCACCTTCACAGGAACTTTTGCGGCTTTCGAGATGAGTGCCGCCTGGATCGGTACATCTAACTCGAAGCGCCGCCCGAAACCGCCTCCCAGGAATGCCGTGTGGCATTCCACCTGATCCGCCTTGAGACCGACGAGAGGACCGATCACGATTCCGACCAAACCTTGAGCTTGGGTTGGCGCCCAGATCGTCAACTTGTCAGGGGTGTAATGCGCCGTCGCGTTTTGAGGCTCCATCGTCGCGTGAGCCAGATAAGGAGCCGTATATTCTGCCGCTATGACTTTGGCCGCGCCTGTGAAAGCAGCATCGACGTTCCCTGTTTCCTCAGCTTTGGACCCGGGCTTCTTATCCAAAGCCTGACGGAATTGCGCAAACGCCATTTCTGTCGTGAAGCCGTCGCCGACGCCTCGGTCCCATTCGATCGACAGTGCATCCAGTCCGGCTTTGGCCTGCCAATACCCGTCCGCGAGCACTGCAACGAGATTGTCGAGCTTGACCACCTGCTTCACGCCAGTAACGGCCAAAGCTGGCTTCTCATCGACGCTCTTCAGTTTTCCACCCGGCACTGGGCATTGCATCACCGCGGCCGTCAGCATGCCGGGGACTTTGACGTCGATTCCATAGACCGCTTTGCCGTTGGTCTTTGCGGCCGTATCGAGCCGCTTGACCGGCTTGCCGATGATCTTCCATTCGGATTTCGATTTCAGACGCGGCTTCTCGGGTGCCGGCAACTTGCTCGCGGCCTCGGCCAGTTCGCCATAGCCGAGCCTGTTGCCTGACTGAGGGTCCACGACATAGCCAGCTTCCGCCCTTAGGGTTGCCGGATCCAGACGCCATTTTTTTGCAGCAGCTGATACCAGCATCTCGCGCGCCTGCGCGCCGACCGTCCTGCACTTGTCAAAGAAGGAGCGAATCGACGTCGATTCGGCGGTCGTCTGAAATCCGTAGACCTTGTTCGCATAGGCTGCTGCGGCGGGTGGAAATTCGACCGTCACGCGGCGCACATCGACTTCGAGTTCTTCCGCAATCAGCATTGAAATGGATGTGTTGACGCCCTGCCCCATCTCGGCCTGTGGCTGCAGAATCGTAACGGCTCCGTTTTTTCCAATCCGAATCCAGGCGCCGAGGCCGGTTTCCCCTAACGACGTTTCACTCTGCGCAGCCAGTACCGGAAGATCGAGATAAGCGAGAGCGGCAGTTGCCGAGATGCCGGCTAGAAACTGCCTGCGTTCAAGCAGAAAACCCATTTGCCTTCTCCCTTAAGCGCCCTCGGCCGCCATATGGATTGCCGCTCGCACACGCGCGTAGGTGCCGCACCTGCAGATGTTGGTAATTTCGGCATCGATGTCGGCGTCGGTCGGCTTGGACTTTTTTGCCAAGAGGGCCGATACCGCCATAATCATCCCGGATTGGCAGTAACCGCATTGCGGGACATCGTTTGCGATCCAGGCACGCTGAACCGGATGGTCGCCTGCGATCGATAATCCCTCGATGGTGACGACCTTTCCTTTAACGTCCCCCACTGCCATCTGGCACGAGCGGACGGCTTCACCGTTGATATGCACCGTGCAGGCGCCACACTGCGCAATGCCGCAACCGAACTTGGTACCCGTGAGCCCGATGGCATCCCGTATCGCCCAAAGGAGCGGCGTTGCGGGGTCTATATCCACGTTGTGAAGCCTGCCGTTCACGTTGAGATTCAGCTTCATTTTCTTATTCCCTCCCGGCGCATTCTTATGAATCGCGCACGCCGCATTCTGTGATCCATTCGCGGCGATGATCCTCTGGACCGGCCGCCCACCTGTTGGGGGGGGGGGCGGCTTTCTCAGGTCCGGGATGTGGCGCTGATCATTTCCGCGCATTTCCATCCGATCATGATGGAAGGCGCATTGGTGTTGCTGGTTGTGATGGATGGCATGATCGAGGCGTCCGCGATCCGCAGGCCGGAAACCCCGCGCACTTTCAGTTGCGGATCGACGACGGCCATCTCGTCGGCTCCCATTCTGCAAGTCGAAGTCGGATGGAAATAGGTGTTGACCGACTTGGCAAGAAACTCATTCCATTCCGGAGAACCGACCTTGATGTCCTTTCCGG
>Ga0310345_10001152_pt1 | contig 31060 bp, 19 predicted proteins | sample HC15DNA20500_MG_FD_204667 | JGI IMG/M metagenome (GOLD analysis project Ga0310345, IMG submission 204667) | Marine microbial communities from station ALOHA, North Pacific Subtropical Gyre - HC15-DNA-20-500_MG | ecosystem: Environmental > Aquatic > Marine > Oceanic | place: Pacific Ocean: North... | reverse complement strand
GGGGAGATCTGGGGTTACACCCTGGCGAATGATGTCAGCGGCAATCGCATAGAGAACGAGACCCTGCTCTACCTCTACCAGGCCAAGCATTTCACCGGGTCCCTCGTCCTGGGTCCTCTGATCCTGCTGAGCGACAACCAGTCCAATCCAAACCTCGAGATCAGGACCCGGATTCTCGGTCCCGCCGGCGAGGAGCTCTTCGAGCGCGACTCGAATACCTCCAGCATCAACGCTCCCATCGGCGACCTGGTCTCCTGGGCGGCCAGCCATATCCGGCTGAAGCCGGCGGAGGTTTTTTCTACCGGAACGGATGTCGTGCCCGATGGTCCGGTCAAGGTTCTCTCCGAGGGGATGACGGTGGAGATTTCCTGCGCCGAGATCGGGGTTCTCTCCCACGGGGCCGGTCCGGTGGAGACGGGTTCCGAGCTCAACCTGGACTATGCCCGGCTCCAATTCGAGGGCGGCGCCGCATGATCGTCAGGAAGGAAAACCCGGCGGACCTGTTCAACTCCGCGCTGGAGGCTTTTGCGGCGGGGGAGCTGGAGGTCGCCGTCGCCTGCCTGCGGGCGGCTTTTTTCGAGAACCTCTACATCGCTCCGCACCTGATCGGCGAGGATTATTTCCAGCAGGAGATCTGGTATCCCGGTGATGATGCCGGACCTGGCGCTGCCAGCGAATACGCGGATCGCTTCGGGGGGCTCTGGAAGGAGTCCAGGCGGACGATCCGGTTCCTCGAGTACGTCTGGAGTGATCCGCTGGTGCGACGTGAGCTGGAGAATTTTATCAATCTCTCCAGGGCGCTGCTGCGCGCTCCGGATGAGAGGGCAAGGAACGAGCTGCTCGATGAGCGCCTGCGCTATACCGACAGGGGCCGGATCGATGCCACCCAGGCGCAGATACTCCGCCGCCTTCGAGACCTGGACCATACCAGCCCGACCCGGCCGCCGGCCCTGGATTCAATCTACCTGGCCGCGGCGAATACGGAGGAGAGCGTCGAGTTCTACAGGCGGCTTCTCAATGTCGAACCCCGGAAGACCAGCCGCCGCGCACGGGGCTGCGCCGAGTTCGAGCTGGCGGGTTTCAGGCTGGTCGTCCATGGTCATGACCAGCAGTCAGCGGAAGATCCCTACCGCCTCGGGCCCCGGCCCCAATCGCTGGGCTGGGGAGCCATGCTGGTGCTGGGGGTCAGGGAGCTCGACCGCTATTTCGAGAACGCCCATCGCAACGGAATAGAGATTCTCGACAGCGATCTCGAGGGGGCGAAGACGGGCGCCCATGGGAGCGCCGGCAAGTCCGTGGAGCGATTTTTCCTCGTCAAGGACCCCTCGGGATACCTCGTGGAAATAGCCGAGCGGCGGTGAGCAGCACGGGGTTTCAGCAGGTTGCCGATGCCGGAGGTTCCGCAGGCTGTTATGGTTAAGAAGGGTTTTTTTGTATAGAATCGCCCCTCGGCAGTCGGGTTTCCCGGGATCCAGCTTTTACCGGAGTAGAAATGCCCGTTCTCAGAAAACCGCTTTTATTGCTCATCCTGCTTGTTCCGTGCGCGGCCCGGGCCGCTGAGCTGGGCCCCCTCGTACGTGAGTACACCGAGGCTCTCAAGAAGGTGACAGGCCCGTTGAATCAGCGCCCGGGCCTTGTTGTCATCCATGTGGTGCCGGTTCTCGAGAAGATCGGCGTCCTGTCGACGACGGCTTCGGAACGCTGGCTCGCGGCAGAGCTCGACAATGCCCGAACCGCGAGCTACGTGAGGGAAACTATTCCTCGCGTCCTGCTTGCCGGCCCGGGCAAGGATGTCGCCAGCATCCTGTTGCAGGGCCTGGGCAAGAGGCCGCCCGGAGTGCGGGAGGCTTGCCTGAGGGCCCTCGCGGAGAGTGAGGGCTCGCTGGGGCTCGCCGAGTCGAAGCTGCTGCTTCAGCAGCTGGGCGCGAAGGCATCACGTCCGGGCGATGCGGGAGCCGCGCAGCGGCTCGAGCTGACCATAGGCGTCTTCAGGAAAATCACGGACGGGGCCGTGAGGACTTGGCTGGGAGGTGAAGCTTATTCTTCGGCCGGAGGAAAAACGGACCGCCTGTACGTGCTGGCGCGGCTGGCCGCCGAGCTGAAGCTCGAGGGCGCTCGCGCCGAGCTCGTAAGGCTGGTTGGTCACCGGTCCCGGGAGCTGGCGATTACCGCTATCGAGGCCCTTGCCGAGATCGGAGTCGGAGATGCCTTCGAGGAGATTGGCGCCGCGCTCGACAGGCCGGGCGTCGATGTTCGTCTGCGGGCGCGGGCGCTCGATGCCCTGGTCGCCTCTGAGAAAGGGATCGAGTTCGCGATCGAGGCCGCCTCCGGAAAGGATCCCGAATTGAGGGCTGTCGCCATGGGGAGCCTTGCCCTGAGAGCCGCGGATCCGCGCGCCATGAAGATCCTGCTTGGCGGGCTCGAAGACTCGGACGCTTCGGTACGCAATGTAGCCCTTCGATCGCTTCGGCAGGTTCGCGTCAAGTCCATGATCGGGGCGCTGATCAAGGTCGTCGGGAGTCACCCCGACGAGAGCTTCAAGGTCAGGGCGCTGGAGCTGCTGGTGAACGCCTCCGGCCAGAACTTCGGCCTCGCCGCCGTTGATTGGAAGAAGTGGTGGGCCCAGAGCGAGGCGACCTTCGAGTTTCCCAAGCAGGAAGAGGAAGGCATCACCAGCGTCAAGAAGCGCGGCCTGGAATACTTCGGTATCGAGGTTTCCTCGAAACGCCTGGGGTTTATCGCCGATATCTCCAGTAGCATGCGCCGGATGGTGGCCGTCAAGGCGGAGAGCCCCGAGGAGGAGGAGGAGGAGGAGGAAGAAGAAACCGCGGGGGGCGATGGGCGTACCCGTGTCGCCCCGGCGAAGAAGAAGAAGAAGAAGAAAGAAAAGCAGGGCGGGGTCGTGGTCAAGGACGGCAAGGCGAGGAAGATCGATATTCTCAAGAAAGAGCTGACGCGCCTCGTGAAGAAGCTCCCCGCCGACACCTCTCTCAACATCATCGCCTTCGATGCGACCTACAGGTCATGGCAGAAGGTCCTGCAGCCGCTGCGGGGCAGGGGCCGGGCCAAGGCCCTGGCCTACGTTGCCAGGATAGCCACAGGTTCCGGAACCAATGTCTTCGATACTCTGGAGTTCGCGCTCAAGGACAAGCGGGTCGATACGATCTATCTCCTTACCGATGGCCTGCCTACCAGGGGGAGGATCACGGCGCCCGCGGCGATCCTGAAGGAAATCGACGTCCTGAACCGGGCTCGCGGGGTGACGATTCACACCATCGCCTTCGGGGCGGAATCCGATCTCCTCAGGCAGCTGGCTGAACGCAATGGCGGCCAGTATCGCTTCGTGGACAGGTACTGAAGACTGAACAAGGCAGGAAACAGGCTCGCTCGATGAAACTCCCGCGTTTTTTCCCCGTACGGCAATCCTTCCCGAGGCCTCGGGTCGATGATATTGTCGAGCGTGTCCAGGCCGAGCTCGATCGTGTGATTCCGGCGGAGCGAACCTCCCAGGGAGCCCAGATTGGCATTACCGTGGGAAGCAGGGGAATAGCCAATATCGCCGAGATCACCAGGGCCGCGGTGGATTTTTTCAGATCACGCGGCGCCGAGCCCTTCATCATTCCCGCCATGGGCAGCCATGGCGGCGCGACAGCCGAGGGCCAGGCCCACCTGCTGGCTCATTACGGCGTCACCGAGGAAGGTGTCGGAGCGCCGGTACGCGCCGCGATGGAAACGGAACACCAGGGAACCACAGCCGAGGGAGTCGAGGTCTACCTCGCGAAGACGGCGGTTGAGGCCGACGGGGTGCTGCTCCTGAACCGAGTCAAGCCGCATACGGACTACAAGGGGCCGATCGAGAGCGGCCTGGCGAAGATCTGCGCCATCGGTCTCGGCAAGCTCGATGGCGCGACGGAATACCACAGCCGCGTTTTTGATATTGGCCTCGGTGATGCCATCCGCAGCGCCGCCGGCCTGATCGTTTCCGGCGGCAAGATCGCCGGTGGCCTGGCGATACTCGAGAACGCCTACCACGACACCGCTGACCTGATCGGGGTCAGCGTCGATGGCTTCTTTGAGCAGGAGGCCGAGATCCTCAAGACGGCCTTCAGCCTGATGGGTCGTCTGCCGCTGATGGAGCTCGACGTTCTCTACTGCCGCCGCCTGGGAAAGAATATTTCCGGGGCGGGGATGGACACCAACATCATCGGCCGCAGGGTCTACGGCTATATCCCCGGTACGCCGTGGATGGAGGGAATGCCGGCCATCACCAGGATCTGCCTCAGTGATATCTCCGATGAGAGCGATGGCAACGCCGTCGGCATGGGGCTCGCCGAGTACATCACGCAGCGTTTCCGCGACAAGATCGACCACGCGGTCACCAACCTCAACTGCATGACCGCCAACTCACCGGCCGGCGGCTGTATGCCCATCGTGGTCGAGGATGACCGTGAACTCCTCGAGGCCGGGATCAGGACCAGTCCGCGGCGTGAGGACGGCCCGCGAATAGCCCTCATCAGGGACACCCTGAGCCTGGAAAACGTCTACCTCTCCGAGGCGTGCCTGCCGCTCGTCGAGGGCCGGGAGGATCTCGAGGTCGTCGAGGAGCCCAGCGAGGTGACCTTTGACGATGCCGGCCATCTTCAGCTCTCCTTCTGAGCGTCCGCATCCCGGCGTTCGAAACCGTATTCGGTCTTGAGCATCCTGAAGTCGCCCAGGAGTTTCTCCTGTTCGACGCGTGGCAGGTACGACCTCCTGTCGTAGAGGCGTCTGTAGAGCGGGCCGAGGTCCGGGAACTCGCCCTCGAGCCAGGAGAGGAAGGGTTCGCGGATCTCCTCTCGCAGGTAGAGAGCGTTGGGCAGGACGTTTCGAGCTTCCTCCCGGCGGGCGGCCTCGAAGAGCGGCCTGAGGACATCGGCGCCCGAGTTGATGGCGGGCAGGATGGGCATACAGAAAATGGTCGTGTAGATACCCGCCCGGCTGAGCTTGCCGACCGTCCTCATGCGGGCCGCCGGGGCGGGAGCGTGTCCCTCGAGCCGGCGGGCGAGGGCCGCGTCGAGGCAGGTGATGCTGACGTTGACCCTGACGTCATGGCGTCGCCCCAGCTCTGTGAGGAGCTCGAGGTCGCGAAGTATGATGGGAGATTTCGTCGTGATGGAGAATTGGAGTCCCTCGAAATAGAGCAATTCCTCCAGCAGGGAGCGCGTCACTTGCCAGTGATGCTCGGCCGGCTGGTAGGGATCGGTGGCCGTGCCGAAGGCGATCGGTTCTTCAGCGAGGGCAGCCCTCTGCAGCTTCCTGCGCAGTGACCGGGCGGCTCCGCGTTTGACGAAGATCTTCTCCTCGAAGTCCCGCCAGCGGGGGAGATCGAGGAAGGCATGGGTATAGCGGGCATAGCAATAGCTGCAGGCGAACTCACAGCCGCGGTAGGGGTTGATTGTCCAGACGAAGGGCAGCCGTCCGTTGGCCGAGCGGTTGAGGATCTCGCGGATGCGCAATTCGTGATACTCGACGCCAGGGCGGCAGCGCAGCGCCTCGGCGTCCGGATCGGGTCTTCCCACCGGCGCCAGGCTGGGCAGGAAGGAAAGCTGTCGGAATCTCTTCATGGCCTCTCCAATTCGAAGAGACCTCCCCAGGTGGCCCGGCGATCATCGCAGGAACGGTCCCCGAATGCAATAGGAGGCGCTCCCGACCCGTGACCGGTTATTATTGTCTTCTCGCTTCGGCAGGAACTAGAATGGAGCCGGGAGCATGGGTCGTCTCTGCGGTTTCCAGGCGGGAATTTCGTTTTAGAGAGAAGGTCGTGAGCTACAGGTTACTTATTTTCGTTTTCCTGGTAATGAGTTGTTTCCCGCTGCGGGCGGGAGAGGACGAGGGGGAGCCGGAGCTCCTGCGTGGTCCCTATCTGCAGGGGCTCAATGAAACCTCTGTCGAGGTCATCTGGCTTACCAGCGAGGCCATCGAGGGCCGGATTCGCTGCGTGGGCCCGGATGAACGAATCCTCGAGGTCACCGGTCCCTTGAGCTCCAACCACAGGCTGCGGCTCGATGGACTGAGTCCCGCCTCGCGGTATTCCTACTCGATTTATTCGGGAGAGGACATCCTGGCGCAGGGCGATCACCTGCGCTTTCGGACAGCCCCACCGGCGGGAGAGGGAACCCTCCGCGCCGTGGTGGTGGGAGACAGCGGCACCGGCTCAGTGGCGCAGGCCAGGGTCGGGGGGGTGATGGAAGGGCTCGAGCCCGATCTGTTCCTGCACACCGGGGATCTGATCTACAGCCGCAGCCTGGATTCCGCGGTCTTTTTGCCCTACAGGAACCTGCTCTCGGGGACCTGCTTCATTCCTTCGAGGGGGAATCACGATTTCAACCTGGCGCGCATGGATCTTGAGTGGAGAGACGTCTTCACTGTCCCCAACGATGACAACGAGAGAACCGGGGTCTATTATTCCTACGATTGGGGCCCCGCGCATTTCACCGTGCTCGACTACATTTTTATCCACTCCGATTTTTCCGCCCAGCTGGAATTCATCGAGCAGGATCTTGCCGCGGCGCGCCAGCGGGGAGTGCGCTGGCTGATCATCTACCAGCACCTGCCGATCTATACCGCGGGGTCCTACGCCAACTACAGCCACCCGATCCGGCAGCTCCTTCCCGAGCTCTGCGACCGCTACGGGGTGGACCTGGTCCTCTCCGGCCACGATCACAACTACCAGCGCTCCTACCCGGTGCGCGAGCGTGTGCTCCGCGATGGCTGGCAGGACCCGGTCTTCGAGAGACCCCGCGGGACGGTCTACATCGTCACCGGCGGCGGCGGCGGGGTTCTCTACGGCGAGCTGGACGGGGCCAGGGATCGGCCCTTCATCCACACCTTCCAGTCCGTTCATCATTGCGTCGTTCTCGACATATCGGCCGGAGAGCTTCGCACCCGGGCTCTCGACTCAGACGGCGAGCTCGTCGACGAGTTCAGGATCCGGAAGCAGGGCCTCCATCCTTCCCTGCCTTTTCTCAGGGGAGACGCGAACCTCGATGGAACGGTCGACATCGGCGATGCCATAATGACATTGGGGTTCCTCTTCCTGGGGGAGAGCCTGCCCTGCCCTGCCGCCGCCGACTCTACCGGGGAGGGGATTCACCTGGTCATCACCCGGCCCATCTACACCCTGCGGTTTCTCTTCATGGGAGGCCCACCCCCTCCGGATCCTTTTCCGTTCTGCGAACCCGCAGCCGGCGCGGATGACGCCTTCTGCTATGAGGTGGGCTGCTGAGGGGGCCTCTCGGCCGATTCAAATCAAGTACTGATGGCAATCCTCCAGGCCATGCCTTACCCTTGATGGTGGGCGGTTTTTAACCTGTTGGACCGGGAAAAAGAGGTTGTGATGAAATTGAAACGCACAGTCCTGCAGGCGACCTGTCGGGGTGTTTTCGGGCTGCCGGGGTACCTGTTGCTTTGCTGCCTGTGGGCGGTTGTGTGCAGGGCGGAACTCGTCATCACCGAGATCAACTTCGACCCGGCCGATGGCGAAGGCGTCGTGCGCCCGGAGCTGGAATTCGTCGAGATCTTCAACGATGGTTCGGAACCGTACGATCTCTCGGGCTACCGTTTTACCCGTGGAATCAGTCTGGTCTTTCCCGAGAGAACCTTTATCCGCGACGGCGCCTACATGGTCGTGTGCCGCGACCAGGAGGCGGTGCAGGCCAGGTACGGGATATCCAATACGATCGGCGATTTCATCGGCACCCTGGACAATTCCGGCGAGACCATCGAGCTGGCGAATCCCCAGGGGGTCGGTGTCAGCCGGGTGAGCTACAACGACCGCGGCCAGTGGCCCGGCGGCGCCAAAGGTACCGGGCACACCCTCTCCATCAAGAAGCCCTATTCCGACTGCGATGATCCCGACAGCTGGAAGCTGAGCGCGGAGATGGGGGGCACTCCCGGGCGGACGAACTTCAACACCGAGGTGAGCTTTGTCGACAGCGTGCTCATCCCGGACAATTCCACCTGGAGTTTTTTCAGGGGTCGGAGCAATCCCCCGGGGAGTTGGCGCGAGCTCGATTTCGATGATTCGGACTGGGAGAGCGGACCCACCGGCATCGGCTACGGTGATGGAGATGACCGCACCGAGCTTGATGATATGCGCAACAACTACGTGAGCGTCTTCTGCAGGAAGATCTTCGAGATAGACGACCCCTCGGAGTTTGACTCGGTTGTTCTCAGCGTGAGCTTCGATGATGGTTTCGTGGTCTACGTGAACTCCGAGGAGGTGGGCCGCGTCAACATGCCCGGCGGGAATGTAACCAACACCACGGAATCCGACGGGACGGTGGGGGACGCGCCCGACGAGGCGGACGCGGAGATCACCATTCCCACCGCGGCCCTGAACGCGGGCAGGAACATCCTGGCGGTCAGCGTCCACAACACCAGCGAGACGAGCTCCGACCTGTCCTTTATCCCGACGCTGGTGAGCAGGAGGCAGATCCTGCCCGAGGACATCGCGACCGTTCCGGTGGTGGTCAACGAGGGGCACTTCCTGGCCGCTGGAGGAGATCGCTTCATCGAGCTCTACAATAAGAGCTTCGCGTCCGTGGAGCTCGGCGGCTTCCACCTCAGTGATGATTTCAGCGACCTGCGGCGTTTCACGATCGCCGAGGGAACGCGCATTCCCGCGCGAGGCTTCGTCTCTTTCACCGAGGCGCAGCTCGGCCTCGATCTCTCCATCGTGGAGGACGTGCGTGAGCGCGTCGGCATCGCGCTGGTGAACCCCGCGGGGAGCCGGGTTGTCGATGCCCGGATCTTCGAGCCGAAGGTTGAAGGCCGGAGCGAGGCGCGCTATCCCGATGGGCAGGAGTCCTTCGCCCGCGCCGCGATTCCCACGCCCGGCGAGGCGAACGACACGGGCGTTGTCCGCGACGTGATCTTCAACGAGATCATGTACCACCCGATCTCCGGCCTCGATTCGGATGAGTTCATCGAGTTCTACAATCGCGGCGACAGGGCCCACGACATCAGCGGCTGGAGTGTCGAGGGAGTAGGGGATTTCGAGTTTCCCCCGGGCACCGTGATCGCTCCAGACAGCTACCTGGTGATCGCCACCAGCATCAGCAGGCTCGAGCGGGACTACGGCCTGAGGTCGGATGTCCTGGTGCAGACACCCTATAGCGGCAGCCTCGCCAATGGTGGGGAGCGCCTGCGCCTGCGGGACCTCGATGGCAACATCATCGACAAGGTGCGCTATTACGATGGTGGGCAGTGGTCGCGCTGGGCTGACGGAGGAGGCTCATCGCTCGAGAAGATAGACCCGCAGAGCGATGGCTCGGTGGCGACCTCCTGGGATGCCAGCGATGATTCCGACGAGGCGACGGAAAACAGCTTCACCCACACGGCCCAGCACGGCGGCGGTGATTCGGACTTCGGCATGCTGCTGATGGCTGAGGGCATCGCGATCGTGGACAATGTCCAGCTGACCCGCTCCAACGGAGGCTCCAATATGGTCTCCAACGGCACCTTCAACAGCAATACCAGTGGCTGGAGGATCGAGGGAACCCATATCAGCTCGGGTCGCACGACCGATCGCGACGAGGTGATTGACGGCAACGGCAGCCTGAAGCTGATCGCCTGGAACGGCGGCGGCGACTATAAGGTCAACCGGATCGAGTGCAATACGAGCAGCCAGTCCAGCGGCACGTCCTACAGGATTCGCTTCGATGCGAAGTGGAAGATCGGCAGCGCCACCCTGCTCTGCATCGGTGATTACAATGTCGGCAACGCCTCGAGCCCGGGTATCGCCGGCAGTCACTTTCTCGAGGTTCCAAGGACCCTCGGCTCTCCGGGCGGGATCAACTCGGTCACCCGACGCCAGGTCGACCTTCGGGGCTCCTCGAATATGGGACCCGCCATCGACAAGGTCTCGCAGGACCCGGCCGTTCCCGGCAGTGGTCAGTCGGTCACCGTGACGGCCCGTGTCAGGGATCCCGATGGCGTCAACGAGGTCGAGATCCGCTACCGCACGAATACGGTCTCGGGCTCTTTTTCCCGCGTGGCCATGCGGGAGGGAGACAAGCCAGGTGAGTATTCCGGCACCATCCCCGCACAAGCCAACGGCACCCGGGTGATCTACTTCATCGAGGCGGAGGATTCCGCCGGCCGGGCCGAGCGCTATCCGAGGGATATACTCGGGCGCTCCCATCCCCCGGTGGTGAACCCCGCCAGCGCCTCGGCCACCGAAGAGCTCTACAATATCTATCGCCACGACACCCGCAATCCGTCGACGAACCATCACAACTATCGATTCGTGATGCACGAGGAGCATGAGAACGAGCTGCGCAGCCGGCGCGTGCTGTCGAACAAGATGCTCGATGGCTCGTTCATCTTCGGTGGTGATGACATCTACTATGGTTCCCGTATTCGTTTCGCGGGCAGCCCCTGGGGGAGACCCGGCGGCGGCAGCTTCGACAAGAGCTTTTCCGTCAAGATACCCAAGGACGAACCCCTGCACGGCCACAAGACGGCCTTCAATCTCGAGAAGCACTCCACCGATGGCAAGGAGCGCCTGGCGCATTACCTGATGCGCCGCAACGCCGGCTCCACCCGCCTGCCGTATTTCGACTTCCAGTCGCTGGTTCGCTTCCAGCTCAATGACGTTCGCACTGGCACCTACGAAGCACTCGACAAGCCCAACCGCCAGTACATGAATTTCTGGTTTCCCGAGAGCGATGGCCCCTCGGGCGCTCACTACGAGATGGATGACCGCTTCAGCTTCAACGACAGCGGCGCTCGTACCGGCAATGCCGAGGGCCGGGTGCTCTTCCCCCCCTATGGCGGCACAGGGGGCGGCAATAACAAGGAGAACTATCGCTGGTATTTTGCCCTCAGGAACCGGAAGACGGAGGATGACTTCGCCCCGCTCATCGCTTTCTGCCGCCTGATGGATTCCCGCGTAACCTCGAACTCGGCCTTCGATAACGCCGTGTTTTCGACCCTGGACGTGGAGGAGTTCCTGCGCGTCCTGGCGATCGAGACGAATATCGATCATTGGGATACCTGGGGCGGGCGTCGTGGAAAGAACTGCTATTTCTACAGGGTGCCTTCCGATGGCCTCTGGCGCCTGGTCCCCTGGGACCTGGAGCTGACCTTCGGCAACGCTGGGGGAGGGGAGTTTTCCACGATTCCTTCGACCCCGACGGGCACCATTCCCAACCATTTCAGCGAAGTCACCCGCATGCTGAACCGCCCTCGTCTGAAGAGAATGTACTACGGCATTCTCAAGGGGATGATCGACAACTTCTTCTACACCGGCGGCAATTCGCCGTTGAGCGCCTATATCTCGCAGATCTCAGGCGCGGGTGTCGGCAGCACCGGCAGCGTCTCGAATTTCGTCAACAGCCGCAACGGCTACCTTCGCAGCCGGGTCAACGCCGCCTGCTATCCCGCTGTGCGTCTGCGGATCACCACCAACAGCGGCAGGGACATCACCCATGAGGGCGCCCAGCCTTTCATCGATCTCGATGGAGAGTCGCCGGCTGATGTCTTCACGCTCACGGTGTCGCGTAACGGGGACTTCATCGAAGATGTCGATTTCCGGTTCTCGAACAGCGATCTCCGCGACTGGAGCATCGACGATATCCCGCTGGTGGCGGGGGCCAACGAGATCGAGATCCTGGGCTTCAGCGACAGTGGAGAGGTGGTAGATAGCGACACGATCACGGTGACCAGCACCGCCGGGTGGGAGCGTCCCATCATCTCCGGAGCGGAGCCCAACCCCATCGGCCTCGGGGAGGTCCTGGCCGTCACGGGCAGCGAGTTTCACGAGGACCTGGTCGTGGTCTTCCGCAGCGGTAACGACGAGCTGGAGATTCCTGTGAACTTCAATCGGAATAATCCCGGTAGGTTTACGGTGGTCATTCCGGAGAACATCGATCCCGGCCTCGCGACGGTCGAGGTGCGCAATATCGATGGGCAGGTTTCCAACCAGTGGTCGGTGGCGATCCTGCCCCCAGCTCCCCAGTTTATCCGGGGCGACTCGAACCTCGATGGGGTTGTCAATATCAGCGATGGGGTCAGGATCGTCCGGCATCTCTTTGCGGGAGTGCCGATCGGCTGCCAGGATGCCCTCGATGCGAATGACGATGGGCGCCTCAACGTGACCGATGCCATCAGGGTCCTCGACTTCCTCTACCGCGGCGGGCGCGCTCCCTCAGCTCCCTATCCGGCGCAGGGCAGAGATGCCTCGGATAACGACGAGCTTGGCTGCGAAGGCGGTCTGTAGGTTTTCGCCTCCACCACCCGTCCAGCGCTCTCAACTTCCGAATATCTTCCCAGGCCTCGAATACTTGATGCGGCCGGAGCGGATAGAGAGAATAGGGAAACCGGTACGCTCCTGATGGATGCTGTGCCGCGAGAGAGAAGTAGTGAGTCTGCGGGAGAGCTCCCGCGGAGAAGTTGAAGAGAAGAGAACCCAGGGGAGCAGCCTTCGGTGAAGAGTGAAAGCCCCGTGCAAGGACCCGCGCTGGTCCATCGCAGGGGAACCTTACGAGGCCAGCTCGTCGCTTTTGAGGGAAAGCGGCTGAGCATCGGGCGCGACCAGGGCGGCGATGTCGTGGTGAACAGCCCCGTCGTGTCCAGCCGGCACGCCCTCATCGTCTTCGACGAGGAGGGCGGCAGGGGCTGGCTGCTGAGAGACCTGGACTCGAAGAACGGAACCTATCTCAACGGCAAGAAGGTGCGTGAGCACAAGCTCGAGGATGGCGACGTGATCCGTATTTGCGGCAACGGCGCGGAGTTCGTTTTCGCGGCCACCGGCTCGATCGAATACATGGATGATTCCACCGTCTGTTTCGATCCGGTCGAATTCGCCGAGCCGGCGCAGCCGGCCGAGGATGTTTGCAGGCTTCTGGGCCGCGAGCTCGAGCGCTCATCGAGAAAATCGCGCCGGGCGATCCTTCTCAGCGCCGCCGCGGTGTGTGTCGCGCTGCTCCTGGGAGGCTGGTATCTCGCTGCCGGCCCGGTTCGAATGGCTGGCTCCCTAGCCGGCCGGCCCGCTCTCGAGCTGGAGCTCGGCCCGATCTACTCCAGCCTGTTCCACTCCTACCGGGAGAACGGCATCGGGCAGGTCAGGGTCAGGAATACGACCTCGAAGGCCCTCAGCGCGGCCTCCCTGGATTTTACCCTCGAGGGCGAAGGGGAGGGTCTTCTCGTGGAGGGGCTGAGGTTCGAGCTTCCACGGCTGGCGCCGGGAGAGACCTGGGTGAAGAGGCTCAACCCGCTGCTGTCGCGAAGGATCGTGACGGAGAGATCCCTGGAGGTGACCGCCGCTGCTCGCCTGGTGGTCCGAGAGGAGATCCTGGCTACAGCGAACCGGGCCATCACGATCTATGACTATCACGTCTTCAACTGGAAGGATCCGCGCAAGGTGGCCGTATTCGTCGATTCGAACGATTCCGCGGTGAAGGCCTTCGTCGATTCGGCCTGGGAGCATCGCCCGGAGGTCTCGAGGCACGAGTTTCCCCCGAGCAGCATGGTCACCGCGGTTACCCTTCTCAGCGCCCTGAATGGGCATAAGATCGGCTACAAGCCCGATGCGCGCACGCCGGTTTCGGTTTCCAACGGGGCGGATACCAGTGACCGCGTCAATTTTCCCGGCGAGACCCTGCTGCGGCGCTCCGGGGACTGCGACGACATCGTCGTGCTCTGCTGTTCCCTGCTCGAGGCGGCGGACATCCCGACCGCGGTCGTTGTAGATCAGAAGCACGTCATCATGATGTTTGACAGCGGTCTATGTTCGATACCCGTCGGTCACGGGAACGCTCCGGGAGAGCCCGGCAGCCTCTTCTCCGAAGAATCCTGGGTGGCATATGACGGCAGGCTCTGGATCCCGGTGGAGGCGACCGAGCTCGTCCGCTCGGCCGGCGGGTTCGCCTCGGCCTGGGCCGCCGCCTGGCATTACAAGAAACGGATCGAGTCGGGAGAGGTGCAGGTAGTGAAAATTCGCGATGGCTGGAAGAGCTACAAGCCCCTGCACCCGCCCCCGACGGCTGATGTGCTGGCGAGGATCAGGGATGGATCTCTCTGGCGGCAGGAGGGCCTCGCCGCTGAGGCGGCCGCCTCTGTCCGGAAGGTGAAGGAATACGCCAGCAAAAATCTCGAGGTCGCGATAGAGGAGCTGAAGAAGAGCTGCGATGGTCTGGACCTTGCCCAGAGAAGCTCCCTGCTCTATACCCAGGCGGGTTTCTACAGGGAGGCGGTCGAGCTTCTGCGAGAGGCCATCTTTGGCGGCCGGGCTCCCTCGACTCCCGCGGAGGTTCGTTCCTGGAAGGGCGAGGTGACCTTTGACCTCGCGATCCTGCTTACGGATCTCGCCCAGGCAGTTACGCTGTCCTCGTCCACCTCCGCCGAGCTGGAGTACGCGGTGGAGTACTACAGGCTGGCACTTGGCGGATTGCCGGATGCGCTGCCTGAAAAATCCGAATGCATGTTGTGCCTCGGGCTGGTCTACAAGATGCGGGGCGACCTGAGGGCCTACAGGAAATGGACCGGCCAGGCGATCGAGCGCCAGCCCCGACTGCGCAAGAAGCTTGACCGTATCGAGCAGGGTGACGGCCGGGTTGCCGCCAGCTCCCCCGGCAGGATCCTCCTGGACTACCTGCGCTCACGGATGGGCGCGGTCCGCCTCTGACGCCGGGTGGCTTCGTCCGGGGCGCAGGCGGCCTCTCAGGTCGGGATCCCGGGACAGGGGAAGCCGGAGCAGAACTCGCTGACCTGCTGGCGGATGGCCTCGAGCCTGGCGGGATCTTCGTGGGCCTGGAAAGACTGCTCGATCCATTCGGCGACCTGCCTCATGTGCTCCTCGTTCATGCCGCGGGAGGTTACCGAGGCGGAGCCCAGGCGGATTCCGCTCGGATCGAAGGGCTTACGCGGATCGAAGGGGATCGCGTTGCTGTTGGCCTCGAGACCGGCGAGGTGCATGGCCGAGGAGCCCTGCTTGCCGCTGAGTCCCTTGGCCGTGGCATCAAAGAGGATCAGGTGATTGTCGGTTCCCCCGGTCACCAGGCTGAAACCTTTCTCGAGCAGGGCATCGGCCAGGGCCCGGGCGTTCGCGACGATTCGCCGGGCGTAGTCCTTGAAATCCTCTGTAGAGGCCTCCTTCAGGGCTACGGCGATGGCCGCGGTCGTATGGTTGTGCGGTCCGCCCTGGAGTCCGGGGAAGATGGCCCGGTCGAGGTCACGCGCGAATTCTTCCTTGCTGAGGATCATGCCGCCGCGCGGGCCGCGCAGTGTCTTGTGCGTGGTCGTGGTGACGATGGATGCGTGGGGGAACGGATGCGGATGGACTCCTCCCACCACGAGCCCGGCGAAGTGGGCGATGTCCGCCACCAGCACCGCGTCTACCTCGGCGGCTATCGAGGCGAAGGCCTCGAAATCCCAGGTCCTGGGATAGGCGGAGGCTCCTGTCCAGATCAGACGCGGGCGGTGTTCGAGAGCCATCTCGCGCACCTGGTCAAAATCGATGAGATGGGTTTCGGGATGCAGCTCGTACTGTACGGACTTGTACTGGATTCCCGAGAAGTTGACCTTCCAGCCATGGGTCAGGTGGCCGCCGAAGGGCAGGCTCATGCCCATGATGCTGTCCCCGGGCTTGCACAGCGCCAGGTAGACGGCCTGGTTTGCGGGCGAGCCTGAGTAGGGCTGGACATTGGCGTGTTCGGCGCCGAAGAGCGTTTTGGCTCTCTCGATGGCGAGGCTCTCGACCTGGTCGACGTAGTCCTGGCCTTCGTAGTAGCGCTTGCCGGCGTAGCCCTCGGAGTATTTATTGGTCAGGACGGTTCCGGTGGCCTGCATGACCGCGGAGGAGGCGTAGTTTTCGGACGCGATCAGCCGGATGGAATGCAGCTGGCGTTGCTCTTCCTTCCGGATGAGCGCCTCGATATCTGGATCCGTCGTTTCTAGGGCTGAAAGATCTGACATGATTCTCCTGAGCCTGTATGGGAACTCGCGGAATGCGCGGGATTTGTGCGGACACTTTAGCTTACGGGGCGACTTCCGTCGAGTAGGAGCGTGGAGTGCTTTTCACCTTGGCGGTACAATACCTTCCACGATAATTCCGTGGAAGGGACAGTGAGAACCTATGATCGATCTGGACGGGCCATCGTCGAAGGAACATCCGCGCCCTTCCCATATTCCCGATATCGAGTACGAGGATGAGCCTCCGGGTTCTTACCTCGGTGAGTTTCGTATCGGCTGGTGGAAGATAGCCTGGTCCGCCATCAATGTCGTGCTGGCCGCGGCGATCGGAGCCGGAGGCGAGACGGGGGGGGCGCTGGAGGGAGCGACCCCGCTCTCGGTCGTCTGGGCCCTGCTCCCGGCCTCCTGCATCCTCTCGCTCTGCGTTACCCTCTGGTTGTCGATCGTCAGCCGCCTGGAGGGAGGCAAGCTTCCCGTGGCGGCCTGCTTCGTGCTGGATGCCGTTTCCCTGGTCCTGCGTTTTTGTCTTTGAGGAGAGGTCTCGTGAAGTTTTTTCGCTCCGCAGTGACCGCCTTGCTGTTGGCATGCTTCTGTTCTTCCTGCGGGGAGGCAGGATCTCGCCCCTACGAGGTGGTCAACGTCGTCGATGGTGGGCGTCTTCGCGTGATGGTTTCCTATCGAGGTGAGCCGCTTCCCGAACGCCGGAGCCTCGAGGTGAACGTGAACGTTGAGCATTGCAGGGGGAAGGTGCTCAGCGAGGAGCTGGTTGTGGATCCCGCCACCAGGGGAATCCGGGATGTCGTCGTGCGTCTCGAGGGAATCGAGAGGGGAAAGGCCGCCGTGGACGCCCTGGTGATTACCAACAGGGACTGTGCGTTCCACCCGCACGTGAGCGCAGCGATGACCGGCTCGCTGCTGAAGACCTCCAACGAAGATCCTCTGACCCACTCGACCCACCCCTATTACGGGAACCGAACGTTTTTCAACTACCAGCTGTCGGGGCCGGGAGACAGCTATCCCGGTCGCAAGCTGCCCGGACCGGGGCTGGTCACGGTAAGGTGCGATGTCCACAATTGGATGCGGGCCTATGTCCTGGTTCACGACAATCCCTACCTGGGCGTGACCGATGCCGACGGGGCCCTGGTGATCGATGGTATTCCCCCCGGCAGCTATCCCTACGTCGCCTGGCATGAGTCGCTCGGGGAGTTCCGGGGCACGGTCAAGGTTCCGGCGCGCGGCGAGGCCGAGCTTCGCCTATACCTGGGTCCGGAAAAATGAGAGCTCGCGAAGCCGTGCATCACGATTTCAGCCGTCAATGGCTGTCCCGGGCCGGGTTTTCCCACGGAGCGCTCTGCGCGGCGCTCTTTTTTCTCGGCGCCTGTGAGGGCAGCCGCCGGGAGGAGCCGGCAGGTGACGGGACGCTGACCTGGAGGAACTTCAGCCTGGAGCGCCTGGACAAGCTGGGCTACGACAGGGCGATGGCCAGGATCCCCGGCGGGAATCCGTGGACCGCCCCGAAGGCGGAGCTTGGCCGCCACCTCTTCTTCGACCGCCGCCTGTCGAAGGACCGGACCCTGTCGTGTTCGAGCTGCCACGATCCCGGCAGGGGCTGGGCTGACAGGGAGTCCTTTTCTTCCGGCTTCAACGGCCAGCGTGGCAGACGTAACGCCCCCGCGGTGGTGAACCGCATCTTCAGCAGGGAGCAATTCTGGGACGGCCGGGCGGGGAGCCTGGAGGAGCAGGCTGAGATCCCGATGGTCTCCCCCCGGGAGCTGGGCGAGAGCCACAGAGCGATCGTAGAGAAGATCGCCGGGGTTCCGGGCTATCGGAGGCTCTTCGCTGAGGCCTATGGGGATGAGAAGGTGGAGCTCGGGAGGATCACTGCGGCGATCGCGAGCTTCGAGCGAACGATCCTCGTTTACGATACTCCCTGGCATCGCCACGAGGCGGGAGACCGTGGCGCGCTGAACGAATCAGCCCGCAGGGGCCTGGAGATCTTCAAGGACAATAATCGGGGGCGGTGTTCGGTCTGTCATTCGGGCCCCAATTTCACCGACGAGAAGTATCACAATACCGGTGTCGGTACCGGCCCGGGAGGCAGGGACGATCCCGGACGTTTCGAGGTGAGCGGGGCTGAAGAGGACCGCGGCCGTTTTAAGACCCCGGGTCTGATGAACGTCGCTCTCACCGCGCCCTATATGCACGACGGCAGCCTCCAGAGGCTCGAGGAGGTCGTCGAATTTTACAATCGCGGCGGAGCCCGGAAGCCGGCCTGGCCGCTGGATGCCGAGATGAAGAAGCTCGAGCTCAACTCCCGGGACATCAAAGACCTCGTCGCCTTTCTCGAGGCGCTTACGGGCAAAACGACGCAGGTCGATGTTCCCGAGCCTCTCGAGTGAGAGGTCTTACGTCCCGGGGTCTTCGATCTCCAGTGGGACCTCGGTGTAGCGCTTCTCGGTCCCGGACCAGTCAAAGGCCTTGAGGTCGGCGACCTTGCCGTCGATTACCGAGTAGACCAGGTAGGCGACTCCTGGGAGGTTGGGTTCTCCGAAGGGAGCTGCGGCTTCACTGTCGGTTGCCGAAAAATACGATTTCTCTTCGGGATGGGAGTGGTAGATGGCCGCCAGGGCCATCCCCCCGGCCTGTTTCTCGTCGCGGATTCGCTCCAGTTCCCGCGCGTCCATATAGTAGGCGGTGCGGGCATCACGCTTGTAGGTCTCGGGGTTTTCCGCATGGAGCTGGTTCTGGAGATTGGGCATCGGCACGACCTCCGTGTCTTCCGGGCCGCTGAAGAGCAATCCGCAGCACTCTTCAGGGTGCTCGGCCTCCGCCGAGACGCTCATTTCATCGTGGTCTTTTCGCGAGATGCGCAAGGTGAACCGCTTCCTGTGGAGGTTTTCAATGGCCGGAGTATACAGTGAAAACACCCCGGGCTCCGGATGAAAGATTACGAGCCCCTGCGGGGCGTCGAGCGTCTCCCCCGCCGCGGTTCTTTCCTGCCGCCGCCATGATGGAACATGTTATACTAGCGGCTTGGCTTCAGCTTGAACGGAGGCAAAGCTCCTTCTCCGCCGGGGGAAGGTCGAGCAAACAACTTACGGTAAATTCATGGCGAATAAGGAAAATGAGCCCGCCCGGGGCGGCGAACCGGAACTCGAGAGCCTGGAAGTGCCCGGCCTGCTCTCCCGCCCGAGGCGCAACAGGAAATCCGAGGCTGTGCGCAGCCTGGTGCGGGAGACGCATCTGAGGCGGGACCATCTCATCTGGCCGCTCTTCGTCGTCGATGGCTCCTCGCAGAAAATCCCGATCGACTCGATGCCCGATTGCTTCCGATACAGCCCCGATGTGCTTGTGGACGAGGCGAAGGAAGCCTTCAAGAGGGGGATCCCCGCCGTCGCGCTCTTTCCCGCCCTTGACGATTCGCTGAAGGACAAGGTGGGGACGGAGTCAACCAACCCCGATGGGCTGCTCCAGCGTACGGTCCGGGCGTTGAAGGACGCCCTGCCCGAGCTTGCCGTCATCACGGATGTCGCCCTCGATCCCTACTCCAGCGATGGCCACGATGGCATTGTTCACGATGGGGAGATACTCAATGATGAGACCCTCGAGGTGCTTGCGGCCATGTCGGTCTCCCAGGCCGAAGCCGGGGCTGATTTTGTCGCTCCTTCCGACATGATGGATGGAAGGGTCGGCCGGATCCGCGAGGCTCTCGATGATTGCGGCTTCAGCAACGTCAGCATCCTGAGCTATTCCGCGAAATACGCCTCGGCCTTCTATGGTCCTTTCCGGGACGCGCTCGATTCAGAGCCGCGCTCCGGCGACAAGAAGACCTACCAGATGGATCCGGCCAATTGCGAAGAGGCTGTTCGCGAGGTATTTCTCGACGAGGAGGAGGGCGCCGATATCGTCATGGTCAAGCCCGCGCTGGCCTATCTCGATGTCATTGCCAGGGTCAAGGCCGAGACCATGCTCCCTGTCGCTGCCTACAACGTCAGTGGTGAATACGCCATGCTGAAGGCCGCCGCCCGCCTTGGCTGGCTGGACGAGGAGTCCGCGGTGATGGAGACCCTCGTGGCGATCAGGAGGGCCGGCGCCGACATGATTCTGAGCTATTTCGCTCGGGACGTGGCCGAGAGGTTGTGAAGCCGGTCCCGTGAAGCTAGACAAGCGAGGCACACTTGCGATCCTTGCCAATGTCTGCATCTGGGGATCGACGCCCGTCCTGCTGAAGGAGCTCACCGGCTATCTTCCCGGCGATCCCTGGACGGCGAACGGGATCCGCTATCCGATAGCCGCCGTGCTCCTGTGGCCGGCATTGTTCCTGGCCCTGCGCCGCGGCGAGCTCGGGCGGCGGGTGCTTCTGCGGGCGCTGGTTCCGGCCGCGTTCGCTTTTGTCGGGCAGATCCTCTGGGCCGCCGCGCCTTATTACATCCAGGCCAACGCCATCGGGTTTTTCATCAAGGCCTCGACGATCTGGGCGGTGGCGGGAGCCATGATCCTCTTTCCGGGTGAGCGGGCGCTGCTCAGGAGCAGGCGCTTCGGTATCGGCCTGCTGCTCGCTTTCGGGGGGCTGCTGGGGCTGGCCGCTTCCAGCGGTGCCTTCAGCCACGAGATGAGCGGCAAGGGCGTCCTGATCATCATGGCCTGTGGCCTGTTCTTCGGTCTCTACGGCGTGAGTGTGCGCTATTTCATGGAAGAGGTCAGGCCGATGGTCGCCTTCGGAATCGTCGCCCAGTACGTGTCGATCGGCACCATCATCCTCATGGGGATCTTCGGCTCCGAGGGATCCATCGAGAAGCTGTCCGAGGACTCTCATTGGGGCTGGGTCCTGGTCATCTCCACAGCTATCCTCGGGGTCTGCGTTTCCCATATTTTCTTCTATGTCGCCCTGTTGCGGCTGGGGGCTTCGATCACCTCCTCCTTCCAGATGCTCAGTCCCTTCCTCACCTACCTGGTCGCCAGCTTCTACCTCGGCGAGAGAATGCAGGGCGGCCCCTGGGCGTGGGCGGCGGGTGTAGCCCTGGTTGCCGGGGGGCTCTTCCTGCTGTGGGCGCAGGAGAAGATCGAGCCGCATTCTCCGGATCGGCGGATCGGGGCAGGGTAGTGTCGGTGACGCGGAAGTTTCCAATTTGTATCAGGTCGCGCACCGTCTCGAAACCTGTCCTCTCTGCGCTCGTGGGGTGCTATTATGAGGGGCGTAGGTTTGAGGCGGATCCGGCAAAGGTAGAGGGATAGATATTCGAGGGGTTGCTTGGATGAAAGTTCGAAAGCTGCTGGCCACAACGGTCCTGTCGGTAATCTGTGTGAGCGGAAATTTTGTCCGCGGCGGTGAGGGGGAGGCCCAGGAGGTTTCTTTCCGACGCGGAGATGTAAACCAGGACGGGAAGATGGATCTTTCCGATGCCGTCTATGTTGTCGAGAGGCTCTTCATCGTTCAGGACGCCATCCCCTGCGGCGATAGCGCCGACGCCACCGATGACGGACTCATCGACGTCACCGACGTGATCAAGATCACGGCCTACCTCTTCCTCGGTTTCGAGCCGCCGCCGCCGCCTTTTTCCGAGTGCGGCCCGGATCCCACCGAAGACGGGTTGGGCTGTGATTCTTTTTCCCTCTGTGAGTTCGTGGAGACGCCCTGTATCGATGAAGCCTTCGCGGAGGACCTGGTCGGAGAGATCGATTTCAAGGATGGCCTGATCATCTGCCTGCCGGCCGGAGGGGGCGCGGTCCCCGTCGAGGGCTTCGAGATCGAGATCTGTCCCGAAGACGAGGCTCCCGAGGAGTGCGGCGAGACCGGCGAGCCGGGCTGCCCCATCGAGATACTCGGCGCCACCGCTATCGCCGATTTAGAGGAGGGGATGATCGGGTTCAGGGTCGAGGGGCGCGTGGAGGATCTTCCGATCGCGATAGACGCGTTCATTCCGACCACCTGCACGCTTACCATGCATTCGTCCGAAGGTGAAGATGTCCCCTTCAATTTCGAGATTGTCATACCGCTGGAGATCGAGGAGAACGAGGAGGGGCGCAGGGAGATCGTCGGTATCGGCGAGGCGGTCATTGAGAACCCCGATATCGAGGTGACCGCCGGAGGCGGGCTTCTCTGTTCACTCTTCGGTGCTGCGGGGGGCGCGCTCACGGATTCGTTCCTGCAGCCGTTTGCCGATACCGTCAACCAGCTTGTCGACGACCTGCGTGACGATCTCATCGGTGTGGAGATCTGCGAGTGAGGCCTCCGGTCCGCTCCGGCTCATTGCGCCAGGCAGGCCTCCCGCTCACAGGTCAATGAGCCCCCGGCGGGGGATGTCGGATCGTAACCACAGGCAGGGTAGGGCTGGGGCGGGAGGGCCGCTCCGAGGAAGAGGGTGCCGAGGGAATAGACCGCGTCGGTGATGTTCATCTCCCCGTCATCGTTGGAGTCGCAGGCCGTCGGGCAGCCCGCCTCCTCGTCTCCGGCGAAGAAGAGGAGGTTCAGGGTGAAGATGGCATCGGTCAGGTCGAAGGCGGCGTCCGAATTGCAGTTTCCGCGGGTGAAGGCCTGGCCGAAATCACCGGCCTCCAGGGCGCAGGTGCTTGTCGGACCGCGAATGCCCCTGCGCAGACAGACTACGCTGATCTCGTAAGCTCCCGATTCGGTACCATTCATCCGGTATTCACTGGAGCCGACCTCGAGTGAACTGGAGGCCCTGGGGATCCCACCATGAAGGACTGAGATTTCGAGGGCATCGATACCCGGGGGCTCGGCCCAGGTGACCACCAGGGTCTGGTTGGAGTCGATGAAGCAGGAGAGCCCGGTCACGGGGGGGACCTTCACCATCTCGACGGCGTCGAGGCAGTCAAGCCGCGGGAAGGTCAGTCCGGAGTTGTCGTCGAGAACATCGATCCCCGTGGCCAGGAGTGTGTCGATGATTTGTTCAGAAGAAAGCCCGGGATTGGCCTCCAGCATGAGGCAGATGGTGCCTGAGATGTGCGGCGTGGCCTGGGAGGTTCCGGAGATTGTCGCGGCTTCCCCATGCAGACCGGCGCTGATGATGGCTTCTCCGGGGGCGAGGAGGTCGAGCAGCGGTGAGCGATTGCTGAAGGTGGAGATGGCGCCGGGGTTGGTGTCCTGGATGGAGCCTACGGATACCACGCTCTCCATGCAGGAGGGCAGGGCGAGGGAGCTCGAGCTGCCGTTGTTTCCCGAGGCCGCCAGCACCACCACGCCGAGCTCACGCGCCGCAGCGGTGGCCCCGGCAATGGCCTCGTGGGCGTCGTCGCAACTGCCGGTGTACAATGAATGGCTCGCGAGACTCATGTTGATGACATCGATTGAGATCCCGTTGTTTTGCTGGTGCAGTGATACGACATATTCAATTCCCGCGGCCCAGTCGGTAAACCAGCCCACGTTTCTGCGGTCGAGCACCTTCACGGGCAGGATGGAGGCGCCCGGGGCGATTCCAGCTGTGGTGACCCGGCCCCTGGAGGCGAGGATTCCGCTGACATGGGTCCCATGTCCGTTCTCGTCGTCGAATTCAGCTCCCAGGTCATCGCCCTGGTTGAGAAAATGTTGGCCGTATTCATCGAGTAATCCTTCCTCGAGGTCAGGGTGATCGCGGTCGACTCCACTGTCGAGCACCGCGACGATTCTTCCTTCCCCGCTGACCCCAAGAGCCTGGGCTTCGTTGGCGCGGACCAACTGGCGGCTCTCGATGAGCGCCGCAGCGCCCTGCTGGTCTATCCGCAGGCGTCTGACCGTTTCCAGCCGGTTGAGCTTGTCCAGGAGCGCCTCATCTGTAATTTCGAGCGCCAGGACGGGGGAGTACCGGTAGCGGTAACGCAGCGAGTAGCCGTTTCCGCCCAGCGCAGCCAGGCAGCGGTCCTGGGAGACCCGGTATCCCCGCATTCTCAACTCGAGCGTAGGCGCGACGGTCCGGCTACCCGGGCCCGGCTCGTCATCCAGGACCACGCAGATGACGGCGTGACCGTTTTTCTGGAGCTCTTTTCTTATCTGCGGGAGGCTGGAGGCTGCCCGCAGCGGGGATGGACTCAACGCCAGGATAAAGAAAAGCGCCCCTAGCAGTGAATACATCAGCCCTTGTTTTCTACCTGTCAAACTCACCCAGCTCTCCTGGAACCATCCCAACTGCTGATTTCAGCGCATCCGATCGAACCACTACAATATTATCAGCAAAGTAGGGTTGGCGCTTTCAGGATTCCCGCGGAAAAAACTCATTAAAGCGACGCCTGGGGGGCTTTGAGAGGCTGAATCGGTTTCTGCGGGAGGACTGATAAAACGGTTAAAAACCCTTATTTTTCCAATAAGTGATGCCTCCCGGGTCGATATGTATTATGCTAATGGTGATTTAAGTGTCGGGGAAAAGACGTTTCGAAAGAGCCGTATCTTAGCGGTTCAGGGCATTTCGGGCGTTTATCCTGGCGGGGGAGGCGGCTGTCGCGCCCTGCTGGGTGATTCGGCAGAGAGGTAATCCTTGTGGGAGGGGATCGCCTCGGCATGCGTCGATCCAGGACGTCAATTGACGAACGGTCTACCTGGTCAACGCTTTGAAACGCGGGTTCCAGGCTATGAGGCCGCGTAATTATTAGAGACCTCGAAATCGGGATATTGAGAGCAAAAAAGTCTATTCAGCCAGGCAGGCCCGTTCCAGGGGCCGCGGTAGGGCCATGCAGGCCGCTGCCGCTGCGAAAAGTCCGCAGGTAGCGGGAAGCGAGAGAGTGTTAAGGGCCCGGATATTTCCTCTCCGGGTACCGAAGGCGTCGGCCGCGGGGCTTCTTTAAGCCCCGGAGGAGCCGGAGAGCCGAAAGCGAAAAGAGAAATTGAGCGAAACTAATTTACCATCTACACCCGATCCGATTGGCGGTGACGCCTCTATGGAAATCGAGGGAACCGGCCACCACGGCGGCCTACAGGCGCCATTCGATGAGCCTTCGGCCTCCGATGTCCGAGCCGCTGATGAGGATACGTCCCGCGGTCGTTCATCCTCCGCGAAGAAGAGCGGGGGGGTGAAGGCCTCGAAGAAAAAAGCAGCCAGCGACGCGGATGGAAGCGAATCCGACAAGGGCGCCGCGGCGAAACATCGTCGCCCCAGGCGTCCCAAGGGTCCTCGAAAGGGAGGAGGGTCTAAATCACATCGCCACGGAGGCAAGGGAGGCCGGCGTGCGGGCCATGGTCACGGAGCGAGAGGTTCGGGGGGAGGCCCCGGCAGAGCATCCAAGGGCAGGAGAGACAACAGGGGGCCTTCCTCCAATGGCATCGCGCGCGAGGAGTCGAGGAACCTGCCCCTGGTTCCCGCGGGGGAGGAAGGCATCATCTATGTCGTTGGCGGGTTTGCTCCCCTGGCGGGTGAAGGTTACATCGAGATGTATGACCGCAAGCGGTCGGTCAGGTATTCCTACAATTACTTCACCGAGGAATATGAAGCATCTGAAGAGATCAACCTGGTTCCCGTATCGACTGACAGGGGGCTTGTAAACCGGTTGACGGACCCGCTGGACCGGCAGATCGCGGCAATCATAACCCGTCTGCCCAAGGCCAAGGTGCTTGCCGCGAATGCCGCCAGCAAGAAATCCAGGAAGGGTCGCTCGGGTCGCAAGGGGGCTCCGAATAACCATTACAGCAAGGCGGCCATGCTGCGCAGCGCTTCCTGTTATGTGAGTGAAGATGGCTGGAGGCGCCTGCTGCCCCTGCTGATGGATACTGGAAGGGTTTATGTCGAACCTGGCCTTGGCAGAGAGGCCATGCTCATGGAGCGAGAGACCCTGGATCCTTTTGAATTCTATCTTTCGTTGGAGTTCGGCAGCCGCCAGGGTGATTATCACCTGACGGGTCGCTTTGTTCGGGATGGACGGCCCCTGCAATTTGATGCGCAGGCCCTCCTGGTGGCGGACGGAGAGACCGGCTACCTGCTCAGGAAATCAGGCCGGATCACGGAGGTCGATTTCAAGGACTCCGGATCCTGGCTGCGGGCCTTGCGCCGCGGCAGGTTCCAGAGAGTGACCAAGCGCAACATGAGCAAGATCTACAAGGTCTTCGAGCGCTCAACGACCCTTCCGCCCCTGCTCACCCCGCTGAATCTCGATATTAACCTGGTGAAAGATGCCAGGCCCCGTCCGGAGCTCAAGCTTCTGGAGGGTTACCAGGAGGCGGTATGTGAGGTGTCCTTCCGTTATGGTGACGACGACAGCGTCAAGGCTTCCCGTCCGGGGCGCTGCTTCTTCGCATCAAGGACAAAGAACGTCGTTGTTCGTGATCGAGATGCTGAGACCGAAAAGGCCGTCCAGTTGATGCAGATGGGGTTTGCTTACAATAAAGAGAACCACCAGTTCACTCTTGAAGAAGAACGTCTGCCGTTTATTACCGGCGAGCTCTTCGAGCGCGGTTGGGCCATCACGGGCAAGGAGATGCCCTTCCGCCCGCCGACCGATATGGAGGTGAATGTCAAAACCGAGCCCGACCCGGACAACAAGCCCCACAATATGACAGTGCTTTCCGTGACGGTTCATTTTGAAGACCAGGAGGTCGGTTTGCCCGCTCTCCTCGGGGCTATTCATGGTGACGATCGGATGATTCCCCTGGGCAGGGGAGCTATCGGCGTGCTTCCCATGGAGTGGCTGGATAAGAACGCGGCCTGGATGGAGCTTGGGGAATTGCGCGGTGAAAGCCTGATTTTCCGTGAGAACCAGTCGCCGGTTGTTGACGCATTGCTGGCGGATAATGTGAAGGCCAAGCTCGATGATGAATTCAAGGCGGAACGTGTACGCCTGGAGGGTTTCAAGGGTGTCGAAGCTTGTGAGCCCACGGAGGAGTTCAAGGGAGAGCTGCGCGGCTACCAGAAGATCGGCCTCGGCTGGCTGCGTTTTCTCGACCAGATGGCGATGGGCGGCTGCCTGGCTGACGATATGGGTCTTGGAAAAACCGCCCAGGCCCTGGCCATCATCGATCTGCTCAAGAAGGAGGGGCGCGAGGGCCCCAGCCTCGTTGTCTGTCCAAAATCCCTGATTTTCAACTGGCTCCGCGAGATCAAAAAGTTCACGCCCCATCTCAAGGGTGTTGCCTATACCGGGCCGAAGCGTTCCGCCCTGTTTGAGAAGTTCGATGATTACGACATCATCCTGACGACCTACGGCACGCTGCGACGGGATATCGGCAAGCTTGTCGCCAAGCAGTTCTTCTATGTGATCCTTGACGAAGGCCAGGCGATCAAGAATCCTGATTCCCAGAACGCCAAGTCAGCGATGCTGCTGCAGGGTGAGCGTCGCCTGATTCTCAGCGGCACCCCGATCGAGAACCATCTCGGTGAGCTGTGGTCGCTGTATCAATTCCTCAACCCCAGGATGCTCGGCAGTGCATCCTCGTTCAAGACACGCTATGGCTCCGGTATAGATGCCGATTCCTCCAGTCTCAGCTTCCTTCGGAAGACCCTGCGGCCCTTTATCCTGCGGCGAAAGAAAGAAGAGGTCGCCACCGATCTGCCGGAGAAAATCGAGGAGACCATCACCTGCGAGATGGAGGCCGAGCAGAAGAAGGTCTACAACAAGATCAAGCGGCGGGCGAAGAGCAATATTCTCGGGAAAATCTCTCAGCATGGCATGGGCCGCACGAAGCTGCACATCCTCGAGGCCCTGCTGCGCCTCAGGCAGGCGGCCTGCCATCCTGCGCTTATCGATGATGAGTATGCCGATCACGGTTCGGGCAAGTTCAAGGTCCTCCTGTCGATGCTCAACGAGGTCGAAGACGAGGGTCACAAGGTGCTGATCTTCTCGCAGTTCACCTCCTTGCTGGCCTTATTGCGCAACCGGCTCGATGAGCAGGGCAAGGTTTACGAATACCTTGACGGAAAGACGACCAATCGGGAGGGCCGGGTCGACCGTTTCCAGAATGATCCGAACGTGAAGTTTTTCCTCATCAGCCTGAAGGCCGGAGGAGTCGGGCTGAACCTCACGGCGGCGGACTACGTTTTTATTCTCGACCCATGGTGGAACCCGGCGGTAGAGGCCCAGGCCATCGACAGGGCCCACCGCATCGGGCAGGATAAGAAGGTCTTCGCCTACAGGTTCGTTTCCGGAGAATCGATCGAGGAGAGAATCGCCGATCTCCAGGAGTCAAAGCGTAAGCTGGCGGACTCCATCGTTACGGGTTCCGACAGCGTGATCCGGGACCTGACCAAGGAAGACCTCGAATATCTCTTCAAGTAGCAGGGGGCGTGCAGAGCCCACCCGCGCCCGCGGGTCCAGGCTCCAGCGAAGGCGGACCGCCCTTTTGCCGTTTGAGGCCGTTTTTTCGACAATAACTTCAGGGTTATGGGAATATGCCTTTGACGCATCCGCGCTGGCTGTGTAAGATTTCGTCCAACCACAAGGGTGAGAAAGCGGAAAGAAACGAGTGAGGTGCCCGGAGGATCCGGCCTCTGCGTGATCCGGTTCGGCGGCCTGACTTTCTTTAAAGATTCAAGTGGTGGTACACCAGCGCTTCCCGTGGTTGGAGGTTTGAACTCCGACCGGCTTCGTTTGAAGCTATGCGCCGAAGGCATTCTCAACCAAGTGGACGCCCTGGCGGAAGGGGAGTGAAGAGACTGGTGGTAAAAAGAAAAGCCGAGGTCCCGAAGGGGTCTTGGCTTTTCTTGTATCCAGTCGAAATCCTCCGTGGTGACTCAAGCCGGCGCCAGGCTCTCTCGCAGCTCCTCACGGGTCACGTGGTGGGTACCTGTCCTGGCTATGACAATCGCGGCGGAGTGGCTGGCGGCCCAGGCGGCCGAATGGAGATCCCATCCTGAGAGCCTTCCGAGGAGGACCGTAGAAGAGACCGCGTCTCCGGCGCCGGTGACGTCCAGGATCTCGCGGGCCTCGGTGGGCAGAAGGACAGCGTCCTCCCGGTCCCTGTCCAGCGCCGCCATGCCATCGGGACCCAGGGTCAGCAGCACCTCGCCATGCGAGCCCTGCCGGCGCAGTTGCCTGGCGAGCTCGCCGGGGGAGAGCTCACCGGATGCCTTTCCCACGGCTTCGAGCGCTTCCTGGTCGTTGGGTATGACCAGGTCAAATTCATGGAATCCTTCGAGCCGCTCGCGAGAGCTCCCCTGCAGGAAGATGCCATGTCCAGCCGCCAGGGTTGGCAGCTTGTCGAGGATTCGCCTGGTAACCAGGTGTCCGACCTGGTCGAGGACGATGATGCCGTCGAGCTCACCGGCCCTCTCTTCGATGGCGGCCAGCACCCTGTCCTCGAGCCCGCTGTCGATGGGCTCATCCGGCAGCACGTCCATCCTGAGGACCTCCCTCGAGGGGGCGTTCTCGACCCGGGCGCGTATCTTGGTATAGGTCAGGGTCGGTTTGGACGGCAGCCGGATTACTCCGCCGGAATCGATGTTTTTTTCGGCCAGTTGCCGGAGCAGGTCGTCGCCGGCGGGATCCTCTCCGATGAGGCTGACGAGCGAGACGGCGGCTCCGAGGTTCTTCAGGGAACAGGCGAGGTTGCCGGCAGCGCCCGCCGTGCCAACGCGAGAATCGAGCCTCACCACCGGTATGGGCCCCTCTCTCGATATCTCGAACATCTCGCCTTCGAGGTATTCATCCAGGAAGAGGTCGCCGAGGACGAGGACCCGGAGACTGGAGAAGTCATCCAGGGAGGCGATCAGCTCATCGGGCGAGAGAGGAGGTCTCATTCAGTTCTCCTGGTATTCTTCCGGCGCGTCGCCGGTGCGGCTTACCTGCAGGAGGCTCAGCAGGGTGCTTGCCCAGTAGATCGCCCTCTGCACTCTGTCAGTCTCGTCCGCGGCTGGATCGTGGTCGGTAATCGAAACGATGGTGTCGTCTTCGGTTTCAGAGATGTTCCATTCGATACGGCTCAGGGAGCCATCCTGCCAGTGCCAGTCATGCACGAGTCGCCCCGGAGGTTCCAGGTCGAGCACCTCCCGGCTTGCCGGACCACCGCCTTCAGGGGGCGAGACGCCAGCCGCGGTCGGCGCGGCCAGGGGGCATTGAGGCCACCATCGCAGGACCGCGGCTGGGTCGAACAGCTTGCTCCAGATCAGCCAGGGGTAGGTGGGGATCGCGGCCTCGAAGCGCTGCGGCGAGTCGCCGCCCGCTTTTACGTAGTCGAGGCGGAGCTCGGGGGCGCCGTCCTCTATGAAGGTGCGCAGTGTCGGAAGGGCGGTCCACCACCAATTCGGCCGGCCATCGCTGGCGGGCCAGGCAGGGCAGCGTTCGGCGCTTTGGGTTACGGTCAGCTCCGTCTGTTCCAGGCTCGACTCCAGCTCGTAGAGGACCGTGGTCTCCATCTCGCCGATGAACCATCGGTACTCCAGGCGGACCAGTTCCTCGATGTCGAGGAGCTCGAAGTTGCCTTCCGGTTCCACTCCGGGCGCGGCGGGATAGACCGTCCTGCCACTGAAGGCGTAGCGACCGCCCGGGCGCAGGTCGAGCTCCGCCTTATCGCACCACCACTCCTCGAGCTGTCGCGCCTCGGTCAGGGCGCTCCAGACCCGCTCGGGAGGATAGAGGATCTTCTCTCGCCGCTGGGTTTCCCAGGCGCCCCGGGATTTCCGGGACAGGTTGGATACTTGGATCATCGCCATGGCATCAACGCACAGGTTTGTTTCCGGAGGAGGTATTCGACCGGCCGGGTGCATTCCCGCCGGTTCCGCGCAGGCCATCCTCTGTCCCGGCGGGGATCCTGTCGAGGATTTCTTTGCTCTGCCAGCTCGGCATCAGGGTTGTCCGTTCTCATCCTGTGCCCCACCGATCTTCAGGGCGCGGGCCAGCGCGGCCATCAGGAGGGCCGCGGCCGCGAAACATGCGGCGGCGGTGAAAACGCCGGACAGTCCGCTGAAGGGGGTTGCGGCGTTGCGAAGAAAATCAGCGAGCCCGCCTTTCTCGATCCAGCCGCTGAGGGCGGTTCCGGAGCCCATGCCGAATCCGAAGGTCAGGACGAACTTCAGGCCGTAGATCCTCCCGCGCATCCCGGGCGCCGTATAGCGCGCCAGCAGGGTGTTCTCCACCGGCTGGACCGCGAACATGAAGAAGGCCATGGCGCTGGCGGCGATCAGCAGCCGCATGCCGTCAAGCGCTCCGGTCAGGTAGATCAGGGGAACGGTTCCCATCAGGATGACGACGTAGA